>BNJU01004655.1_pt1 | contig 41038 bp, 44 predicted proteins | sample 8539281 | NCBI WGS metagenome assembly BNJU01 (sample SAMD00202456, study PRJDB9452) | human saliva metagenome | isolation source: human saliva | place: Japan
ACGACGCGCGGGAGATAGAGGGTGTTTTACTGAATTATGCGGCGCGTCTGGAAAAGGGCTTCCGAGAGCAGTTTGTGCTGCTCAGGGGCGCAGGAAAGTGCGGGGCAGGGAGTAGCCTTTTGATACAGTCGCTTTCCTTCAGAGCGGTAGTGAGAACGCTGTTTCGGCAGTGGCGGCGGGCGAAGTCGGAGAGGCGGGTATCGACTATGCGGCGGCGGAACATGCCCTTGCCTGCGCGGCAGACGTGAGTCTTCATTGCGGCAGCTTACTGCGGGACATTGAACGGTTGAACGAAAGACTGTCTCGCCTCCACTATGTTTCGGTCTCGCGGGACGGACTGTCGGAACTGAGCCGTCTGCTCGGCAGCTGGAAATCTCAGCAGGAAGAATACCGAGAGGCGCTCGGAAGCTATGTGATGCGCTGCCGAGAGACAGAAGAACGGTTTTCTGCGCGCTGTGCGGGAATCGCGGCGGAATAAATTTCTGTTTTGTTGCAGCGGTCACGGTTTTTCCGGGAAGATGTGTTATAGTGGGGGAGTAAGGAAAAACAAACCATAGGGGAGGCACATCCATGGATAAGATAATTGATTTCAGAAAGACAGTGTACGAGCTTGCAACGGAGTACCCGGAGTTCAAGGAGATTATGGCGAGTGTCGGTTTTAAGGAGATCACGGAGCCGGAGATACTCGCTTCCGCAGGCAAGATTATGACAGTTCCGAAGGGGTCCCGGATGAAGGGAATCCCGATGGAGCAGATTTTGAAGGCGTTTCGGGAGAAGGGCTTTCAGGTAATCGGTGTGGACGAAGCGCCGGTGCCGCCGACACCGCCCACGCCGCCGAGCGCTCCGGCAAAGCCTCCGGTGCCGCCGGCTGCGCAGTATAATTTCCCGAACGCAAAGCCGGAGCGCGCGGAAGCGCTGAAGGGTTATTTGGAGCGTCTCAGCAAGGGAGAGTCGCTGGAGACGGTGCGCGAAGATTTCCGCAAGGAGTTCCACTCGGTCGAGGCGGCGGAGATTATGCAGGCAGAGCAGCAGCTCATGAAGGACGGCATGCCGCTTGAGGAAGTTCAGAAGCTCTGCGACATTCACTCGGCTCTTTTCCACGGCGCGACGCAGGAAGAGCGCGTTGCGAATGCGGAGCGCGAGGTTGCGGCTTCCATGATTCGCATTTCGGATCACGAGAAGGCAGAGCAGCAGGCACAGTACGGCGACAAGAATGCGCTGGCTGCAAAGCTCATTGCGATTCCCGGCCATCCGCTTGAGACCCTCACGAGAGAAAATCAGGCGCTTGCGCTGCGCATCGAGAGCTTCCGCGAGGCGGCAAAGCTCGGCGTCTCCTTGAAGGATGCGGTGCATGCAATCCGCGAAGTCACGGTTCATTACGCGAAAAAGGGAGATCTGCTTTACCCGCTCTTAAAGGTGAAGTATGATGTCACAGGTCCTTCCTCGGTCATGTGGACGGTGGACGATGAAATCCGTGACGAACTGGGTCGCCTTGACAAGGCAAGTGTCGAAGATGATGCTTGGAAGGCAGCCGCGGAGGCTGTGGTACAGCGCGCGGATGAGATGATTTACAAGGAGACAAATATCCTGTTCCCGATTTGCGCCGTGAATTTTACGGAAGATGAGTGGAAGAGAATTTATCGGGACTCCAAGGATTATGAGAACTGCCTCGGCGTGGAGAGTAAGATCTACGCAGCGGCGGAGGAGGAGAAGGCGGCAGAGCAGCCGGCGCTGCAGGTCGCTGTGAACACAGCGGAAACGAAGAGCCGTACGTCCTCCTTTGTCGGTGAGGTGGTGATGCCGGGCGGACACCTGAAGCTCGATCAGCTGGAGTGGCTTCTCAACACGATTCCGATGGAAATCACCTTTGTCGATGCAGACAACATCAACCGCTACTTTAACGAGAGCGAGGGACAGAAGGCGTTTAAGCGCCCGAAGATGGCACTGGACCGCGAGGTCTTTTCCTGCCACCCGCCGAAGATTGAGCCCATGGTGCGTCAGATTATCACGGAATTCCGTTCCGGAAGACAGAGCAGCGTATCCATTTGGGCCGAGAAGGGCGGAAAGACCATGCTGGTCAACTACCGCGCCGTGAGAGACCAGGAGGGCAATTATCTGGGAACGGCGGAGTTTGTCCAGGACATGGAATTTGCAAAAAGACATTTTCAACAGGGAGAACAGAAACATGATTAAGGTTTATGGAATGCCGAGCTGCCCGGATTGCGCAGAAGTCGAAGAGAGAATCAAGGCGAGCGGCAAAGAGAACGATTTCACGTTGGTGGACATCGGCAAGCATGTCGTTTACCTCAAGGCCTTCTTACAGCTTCGCGACCGGAATGAGGCATTTCGGGAGGCTAGAGAGCAGGGCTATGTGGGAATTCCCTGCTTTGTCCGCGAGGACGGCAGCGTGACGCTCTCGCACGAGGACGTGGGCCTCTGAGTACTTGACATTCGCTGCGAAATCTGTCAAAATAGGACTAGTTCTATTTTGGTACCTCTGGTACCGCTGCATGATGGAGGTGGCGCGATGGAGTATCGTTTTACAAAAGCTGATTTTGAGAAGGAAGTGTTGCAGTCGAAGGAGCCTGTGTTCATTGACTTTTATGCGGATTGGTGCGGTCCTTGCAAGATGATGGCACCGGTCGTCGAGAAGCTCGCAGAGAAGTACGAGGGCAAGGTTAAGGTCGGCAAGGTCAACACGGACGATGAGCCGGAGCTCGCACAGATGTTCCAGGTCATGAGCATTCCGAACATGGTCATCATCAAGGACGGCCAGGTTGTGGACCGCATTGTCGGCGCGGTTCCTCAGAAGGAGCTCGAGGCAAAGTTGGACGCACAGCTCTGAAGCAAAGAAAAGATAGGCTGAGAAGAGTCGCACGGTCATTGGTACCGTGCGGCTTTTTTTGGTATGCAATCAGTAGAACGGAATCATTTTGAGGGCAAATAACACAAAAACAAGGCAGAGTAAAGTAGTTGATTCTGTACAAAATTTAAAGAAAATTAAAATCTACTGGAAAGAACTTGGACCCTTTGCTATAATGAGCGCATTAAAAATCATAAAGGGGGCAACTTAGTATGAACATACGCGACATTATCCTCCCGAGAGAGAAGACAAAGAACCTCAGATGGTTCGATGTCGTCATCATCACCTTGATTCTCTTCGGGAAGTTCATTGTCATCTCCACGCAGATGTACCTCGACACCCTGAAGCCGGCGGTTGAAGCTGCGGCGACGGCGGTCACCGAAGTGGCGACAGAGGTTGCGGAGGCAACAACCGAGGTATCTTCGGAAGGCGCTGCCTATTCAAGTAACCTGAGCTTTCAGGCGAAGATGCTTGCCATTGTCTTCATCTATCTCTTCATCCGTAACTTTGACTTTAAGCAGATTCCGTTCAAGCTCAATCTCAAGGTCATTCCGCAGTATCTGGTCCTCTTCTTCATCATGGGTCTCAGCGCGGATATCCTGTACATGATTTTTGACAACGGCTACAACTATTTCACGGCAGAGAGCCTGAGTCACATCGATTTGACTTCCGTCATCCCGAAGTTTACGGCGCTCTCCGGTGTCGCAATCATTTACTCGCTTCTGAACGCATTCTATGAGGAGTTCTACTTCCTCGGTCTGCTCGGAACGGTCAACCAGAAGTACAAGTGGCCGGTGCTGGTGTTCTCGACGATTATCCGTACCTCGTTCCACACCTACCAGGGTATGGCGTCGGCACTGATCATCGGTATCTTCTTCGGTCTCCTTTACTATGTGGCTTACCGGAAGTTCATCAAGAACCTGCTGCCTGTGGTCCTCGTGCACTCGATGGCGGATATGTTCGGTTCCGGACTGATTTACATCCTTCAGCGGTGGTAAAACGAAGCGCCTTGCAAGAAAACTTGCAGGGCGCTTTTTTGTTGCTGTGAAGCAGTCACATGGCTTCAAATGGTGTATGATGAAAGAAAGGAGGTGCGGTCGATGAAGGATAGAGAACTTTGTCTTGTGAAGGCCGGCTTTGCGGGAAGCACCGCGGAGGCGGCGCAGATGGTAGCGTTTCTTTTGCGGCATGAGATTGCGGCTTGCGCCGAGGCGGGTAGTCTTAAGGTTTACGAGGGAAATTCTCCGAGCGGACAGGCGATACTCGTGGCAGAAGAGGACGCCTCGCGGGCGGAAGAACTTTTGCGCGGCTTTGCACCCATACGCACCTATGCGTTTCGCCGAGAGGGCGGGCAGGCAATACTCGGCCGTTGGGGCGGTCGTGTATTGGCAGGGTTTTGTCTGTTCTTTTTGCTTTTGCCGCTGTTTCTGCTGTTTGTAAAGCAGCTGTTTTAGGTGTCGCCCCGCCAAGGCACAGCGGAAAAAACATACTGTTTCAAGGAAGATGTAAGCAGAGAAAAGTCTTGTATCGTAATAGAAAACGCCTCCGCAATTCGTTGCGGAGGCGTTCTTTCGGTAGTGGATCAGTCAGCCAAGAGATCTGCCGGATTTCTGCCCTGAATACCGGGCTTCGTCATGGTGTAGGGATCGAGGATGGTCTTTAACTGCTCTTCCGTGAGCAGTTTTTTCTGCAGAATCAGATCGCGAACGGAATTGTTCGTGCGGAGCGCTTCCTTTGCGATGTTCGCCGCGGTCTCGTAGCCGACATAGGGGCAAATTGCGGTGATAATGCCGATGGAGCCCTCGACCATCTCGCGGCAGTGCTCTTCGTTTGCCGTGATGCCCACAATGCAGTTGTCCACGAGGGTCTGGACTGCGTTGCTGAGGGTCTGGATGGACTCAAAGAGGTTGTAGAAGATAATCGGCTCAAACGCGTTCAGCTCGAGCTGACCTGCCTCTGCAGCCATGGTAATCGTCACATCGTTGCCGATGATGTTGAACGCAACCTGGTTCACGACCTCGGGGATGACGGGGTTAATCTTACCCGGCATGATGGAGGAACCGTTCTGCTTCGCGGGAAGGTTGATCTCACAGAAGCCGGTGCGCGGTCCGGAGGACATAAGGCGCAGGTCGTTACACATCTTCGAGAGGTTCACGGCACAGCTCTTCACGATGCCGGAGACCATTGCGTAGCTGTCAAGGTTCTGTGTTGCATCGATGGTGTCGTAGCTCTGTACGAGCTCCTCACCGGTGATCGAGGACATGTTCTTGACGACACGGTGGAAGTAGGTGCTGTCCGCGTTGAGACCGGTGCCGATTGCGGTGCCGCCCATGTTGAGGGAGCGAATCTCTTCCTTCGCGGTATCAAAGCGCTTAATATCGCGGCTGATGGCACTCGCGTAAGCGTGGAACTCCTGACCGAGACGAATCGGCACGGCGTCCTGAAGCTGGGTGCGGCCCATCTTAATGACGGAGTCGAACTCCTCGGACTTTTCGCGCAGTGCCTTCTCGAGGCGCTTCAGCTGAATCTGCGCCTTGCGGAGCAGGGTAAGCGCTGCCATCTTTCCGCAGGACGGGAACACGTCGTTGGTCGACTGACCGAAGTTCACGTGGTCGTTCGGGTTCACGAGGCTGTAGTCGCCCTTCACGCCGCCGAGAATTTCGATGGCGCGGTTTGCGATGACCTCGTTTGCGTTCATGTTGAGAGAGGTACCTGCGCCGCCCTGAATCGGGTCGACAATGAACTGGTTGTGAAGCTTGCCGTCGATGATCTCATCGCAGGCCTTTACGATAGCGCTTGCGCGCTCCTTGGAGAGCTCGCCGACCTCGAAGTTCGTAATCGCAGCGGCCTTCTTAATCTGTGCCACGCTGATGATGAGCTCCGGGTGCATCTTGAGACCCGTGATGTTGAAGTTCTCGTGTGCGCGGAGCGTCTGTACGCCGTAATACGCAGCTGCCGGAACTTCCTTTTCGCCGATGGAATCGTGCTCGAGACGATATCCTTCTCTTACCTTCGTCATGGTAATCCTCCCTGGGATTGTTTTCTGTATTGCTTGTCTCCAGTCTAACAGAGCGCTATACTATTCACAAATACCTAAGGGATAATACAAGGTATTCAATAAAAGAAATGTCTACCGTTGCGAAGGGAGACTTTGGGAGGTGCGGATGATGTCGGGCGAGGAGATGTTTCAGGGCATGCGCTATGTCTATGAGGTGTATCGGGAGATGAGCTTTTCGCGCGCCGCGAAAAAGCTCTTTATTTCGCAGCCCTCGCTCAGCAATGCGGTGCGAAAAACCGAGAAGAAGCTGGGAGCACCGCTCTTTGATCGGAGCACCAACCCGATCGGACTCACGGATCTCGGGAAGGAGTACATACGCGCGGTAGAGCTGATACTGGATGTGGAGAACGGCTTTGTGAGCTATTTGCACGACCGCAATGCACTGCAAAACGGTTCGGTTTCCATCGGTGGGACCAATGTCTTTACTTCCTATGCGCTGCCGCCCTTGGTCTCGCAGTTCACGGAGCAATTTCCGCAGATTCATATAGAACTTGTCGAGGCCGTGACCTCGGAGTTAAAGGACAGACTCTCGGACGGCACCCTGGATCTTTTAATCGACAACACAGAGCTCAATGCGGCTGCCTATGAGAAGAAGTTCTTTCGCGAGGAGCACTTGCTGCTCACCGTGCCGCGGGCGCTCGCAGTCAATGAGCGCGTCCGGAACTATGCGCTCACGGCGGCGGAAATCAAACAGAATGCGCACTTAAACTCCCGCATCCCGCCGGTGCCCTTAATCGAGTTTCGGGAAGAGCGCTTCCTTTTGCTCCGCGAGGGCAATGATACGCGTGAGCGCGCGGACCGTCTCTGCCACGAGGCAGGTTTTGCGCCGAAGCTACGTCTTGAGCCGGAGCAGCAGGTGACCGCCTATAACTTCTCCTGCTACGGCATGGGCATCTCTTTTAACGGCGATGTGCTGATCAAACATGTGCCGAATGAGGAGAATCTCTGCTTCTATAAACTAAACGCGCGGGAGGCGGTGCGAGAGGTCAATTTCTACTTCCGGCGGAACCGCTATATGACACGGGCCGTGCGGGAATTCTTAAAGCTTGTGTAAGCATAATTCTATAAGAGATATAGCTTATCGGTGATAATGGGAGCGGTTGCCGATGAACGGAGTGGGAGGCCGTGAACCTTTGACCTAATCTTATTCGGAAACACGCGAGCTGCTGTATGAGCGGGAAGAGGCGGACTTTGGGGGAGTTTAGGGACCTTTTGGGGTGCCGATAGAAGTGGCGGAAAGGACCTTGCCTGTGGTATGCTAATACATTCGAATGCAATGAATCGTAAGGAGGTGGATGCTTGGAGCAAGGAATACAGCTTCTGCTATTGAATGCCGTTCAAATAACGGCATTGCTTACCGTAGCACTTTTCCTGTTTGTCATGTTGCGGGAGCCGAGAACACTCTGGAGCGGCGTTTGCTGCTTTTTCGCGCTCGGCGGGATTGCGGTTTTTCTGGTGCTGACGGCCTTCCGCTATTCGGAGCAATTGCAGTCCTTCCCGCCGCTTATGTTTTTACTTGTGGTGCTTGTGGCCGTCTTTGCGCTGGCAACGTTCTTTTTCCCGTTTTTGCTGATCGGCAGTTTCTTTATAGAAGGAATTCGTATTCTGTTTCGGGAAGGGCTGCGCGTCCGAAATATGCTCTCGTTGCTCTTTGCGATTTTCCTGATTCTGTATCTCATTTACTGGCCGCAAATCGGGAACTGGAGCGGAAATTTTGCCGGGCGTCTCGCCTACAGTGTGGTGGGGCTTTGGATTGCCTACGGGCTTATCCTCTTTGCGGTTTACGCGCTTTCATCCCTTTTAAACTTGATTCACCGGCGGGACAACCAGAACTTTGATTACATTGTGGTGCTTGGCGCGGGACTCAAGGGAGAACGCGTTCCGCCGCTGCTCGCGGCCCGCATCGAACGCGGGATTGCGCTCTTAAAGAAGAATAAGAAGGCACTCCTCATACTCTCGGGCGGACAGGGACCGGGGGAGGATATCACGGAGGGAGAGGCAATGGCGCGTTACGCACTCTCAAGACGGGTGCCCCCGGAGCGCATTCTGGTGGAACGGCGCTCCAGGAATACGCGGGAAAACCTGGAGTTTTCGAGGGAACTCATGGAGCGGACCCATCCGCGGGTTGCGGTCGTGACGACGAGTTACCATGTATTTCGCGCGTTGCTCATTGCGCGGCGGCTGCATCTTCCCTGTAAGGGCTTCGGTGCCAAAACAAAGTGGTATTACACGCTGAATGCGACGATACGCGAGTACGTGGCGTATCTCAGCTTAAGCTACCGTTTGCACATGGTTGTGTTGCTCCTTCTGTCAATACTTATGTTGACGGCAGAGGTTATAGTTCACTACCTTAGATGAATTTCGCTAAAAGCTGTTAGAGTATGCAAAGTAAGTTTACTTTGCACTTTTTATAGATTGCGGTAAACTATGTTCAAGACAAGAAAACAAGCACAAACAAGGAGGTAGAATTATGTTTGGTATCAAGAATATGTTTAAGGTTGGTATGTTTGTCGGCGGTGCTCTGTTCGGTACGGCAGGCGTTGCGATTCTCAAGTCCAAGGACGCGAAGGGTGCTTACACGCAGGCAACGGCTGCGGTGCTTCGCGGCAAGGACTGCGTGATGAAGACGGTCTCCACGCTCCGTGAGAACTGCGATGACATCTACGAGGACGCAAAGGACATCAACGAGCGTCGCTACGCAGAGGAGTCCGAGAAGGCATATCAGGAGGCAAAGGCTCTGGTCGAAGAGCACGAGGCAGCGACTGAGGCATGAGATACACAATACGCCACGAATCCAGAAATGTGATGCGTGTCCACTTGGCGGGCACGCGCATGTCGCTTTCCGAGGCGGATATTCTGGAGTACTACTTGCGAGCACTGCCCTTCGTTCAGGATGTCAAAATCTTTGAGCGAACCTGTGACGCAAATTGTAAAGTACAATCGAGAGCGGATCACAGAGAGCGGCTGATTGGCGCCTCTGTGATTTTTTTCATACCGGGATGAATACGCACCTCGTTGGTCCCCGAAGACAGCGGCCGTGCGATGAATCGCTACTACCAGGAGAAACTCTTCTGGAAGGTGGTGCTTCACGGCGCGAGAATGCTTTTCTTGCCGGCGCCGCTGCGTGCGGCTTGGACGGCGGTCAAGAGCTTACGTTATGTGGTGACCGGCGTTACTTGTCTCTTGACGCGCGGCCTCGAAGTTCCGGTTCTCGATGCGACTGCGATTTCGGCTTCGGTGCTCCGCTCCGACTTCGGCACGGCTTCCTCGGTCATGTTCCTCTTGGAGGTCGGTGAGATACTCGAGGAGTGGACGCATAAGAAATCGGTTGGAGACCTGGCTCGCGCGATGAGCCTGCAGGTCGAGAAGGTCTGGATGAAGACCGAAGGCGCCGATGTTCTGATCGATGTGAAGGACGTACAGGTGGGTGACCGCATTGTGGTTCGCACTTCGAATGTGATCCCGCTCGACGGAACTGTGGTCGAGGGCGAGATGACGGTGAACCAGGCATCCATGACCGGTGAATCCGTGCCGGTCGAGAAGAAGGCAGGTGCCTATGTCTATGCGGGCACCGTGGTCGAAGAGGGCGAGTGCGTCATCAGCGTCGCAAAGGTACAGGGGACCGGCCACTACGACAAGATCGTCAAGATGATTGAGGAGTCGGAGAAGTTAAAGTCCAACACCGAGGCGAGAGCCTACCATCTTGCGGACAGCCTGGTTCCGTATTCGCTGGGCGGTGCGGCACTGACCTTCCTTCTGACGCGAAATGTCGCAAAGGCACTCGCGTTCCTGATGGTCGATTTCTCCTGTGCGCTGAAGCTTTCCATGCCGCTCTCCGTGCTCTCGGCAATCCGTGAGGCGGGCGATCACAATGTATCCGTGAAGGGCGGCAAGTTCATGGAGGCCATTGCGGAGGCAGATACCATCGTCTTTGATAAGACCGGAACGCTGACCCGCGCAACGCCGACTGTCATGCGCATTGAGACCTTCAATGACATGGAAGAGGCAGAGGCACTGAAGATTGCGGCTTGCCTCGAGGAGCATTACCCGCACTCCATTGCAAACGCCGTGGTCGGCGAGGCAAAGAAGCGCGGCATTCGCCACAAAGAGATGCACTCCAAGGTGCACTACGTGGTCGCACACGGCATTGCCTCCGAGATTGACGGCAAGAAGACAGTCATCGGTTCCTATCACTTTGTCTTTGAGGACGAGAAGTGCAAGCTCTTAAAGAAGGATGAGAAGAAGCTCGAGGCGCTGCCGGATGAGTATTCCAGACTGTATCTTGCAATCGACGGCAAGCTCTGCGCGGTCATATGCATCTTTGACCCGATTCGCGAGGAGGCACCGGAAATTGTGAAGGGACTTCGCGCCCTTGGCATTTCCAAAATCTGCATGATGACCGGCGATTCCGAGAAGACCGCGGCCGCGGTTGCGGCGCAGCTGGAGCTCGATGAGTACCACGCAGAGGTGCTCCCGGGAACCAAGGCAGAGTTTGTGCGGAAGGAACATGAGGCGGGCCGCAAGGTCATCATGATCGGCGACGGTGTCAACGACACCCCGGCACTCTCCGAGGCGGATGTCGGCATCGCGATTTCCGACGGTGCGGCCATTGCGCGCGAGGTCGCGGATGTCACGCTTTCTGCGGAGAACCTGCGCGAGCTGGTGTTCCTCAGAGCGCTCAGTATGGCATTGATGCGCCGCATTCACTCGAATTATAACTTCATCATCGGCTTCAATGCGCTCTTAATTGCGCTCGGTGTCGGCGGCATGCTTCCGCCCGCAACCGGTGCACTCCTGCACAACGGCTCTACCCTTGTGACGGGCTTAAAGAGCATGACCAATCTCTTAGAGGAAGAGAAGAGCGCGTAAGACGAAGTGTTAAAAACAGAAAAGCAGGAAGAAGTCCGCCGGACAACATGAGAGTGTTGTCCGGCGGACTTATTTAATCGACAAAATTATACGACTATTCCGGAAATAGACGAAAAAAAGGATGCATATAAGAAAAAAATCAAAAAGATAACACTTAAGAAGTATTTACAAAATGTCTAAGAAGTGTATAATATTGAATAGTAAATTTTTAAAAAAACAGATGAATCTGATACTGAAATAGACTTGTTTGTGGTGATTGTGCCCAAAGTATGAGTTAGTTCCGGACCAAAAAGAAATGAAAGAATCTTTGTTCGGTTTATGCAATATAGTAAAATGATAGTTTTGTGCAGCAATTTAGATTGCTGAATTATTAACAAGCGGATGGAGGGGTGCTTGCGAGTATATTGACAGATGCCGGAGAGATCAGATGCAAGTGAGGGATTCAGAATTGAGTATGGATAGTATTGGATCTTCCGAAGAAACTAACAAGAATGAGCAATCAGATCATGCGGTACATCATGCGGTACAGAGTGCAAATCAACAGAGCACAACTTACAACAGTACAACAAATTTGAACTCTGCAAATGGGTTTGTCCTACCGAATAGCGACAAGTCATACATTTAAGAGGAATAGTTTTGCAAGAAGAAGTCAAACTGGTGTATTGACATGTTGACACTTTGATAAATCATCAGTTCGTTGATATACTTGCTATAGCTGATAAACTTACTGATGGAGGTATCACTATGGCGAGACCAAAGAAGTATTCTGTGCACCTTTCTGATGATGATGTCAGGAGGCTCAGAAGCCTCATCAGAAAGAGAGATACAAGCGATACAGTATCCAACAGATGTCGAATTCTCATGGATCTGGATGAGGATCATCCTCCTGCTCTGACTCATGAAGCATGCGCAAATAAGCGCGGCGTCACTATGACTACAGTTGCAAATACGGTTGCCTTATACTGTAAAGATGGGCTTGATGCTGTTTTGAAACTCAAGCGTAACGTTAATTCTGACAATGCGCGCCGCAAAGTTGATGGTCGCACGGAAGCAAGAATTATTGAGATTGCATGCGGGCCTGTTCCTGATGGACACAGCAGATGGACTATTCGACTCCTTGAAGATCAGATGAAAGTAGAGCTTGTAGAACCGATCAGTCGTGAGGCAATTCGAAGGGCTTTATAAAAAAACGGCTTCGCCCTCACCGCAGCGACTACTGGTGCCTCCCGAAGCTGAACGACTCCGAGTTTGTCGCTTGCATGGAGGATATCCTTGATGTTTACGAGCTTCCATATGATCCGAAGCGTCCTGTTGTCTGTATGGACGAAAAGCCATATCAGCTTCTTGGCGAGGCAAGAGACTCATGGGCAATGCGTCCTGGCGACGACAGGAAAATTGATTCTGAGTATGTCCGGAATGGTACTTGCAGCATCTTTGCTTTCATAGAAGCTCTTGGTGGCCGTCATCATGTCAGCGTCCGTGAACATCGCACTGCTGCTGACTGGGCAGAGGAAACCAGTATCTGGTAGATATCATGTACCCAGATGCTGAGAAAAATAATTCTCGTAATGGATAATCTCAACACCCACAAGCCGTCTTCTCTTTACAAAAAGTTCAAGCCGGAAGAAGCACGGCGGATCCTGAAGCGACTTGAGATTCACTATACACCGAAGCATGGCAGCTGGCTTGATATCGCCGAGATCGAACTCAACGTAATGACTTGTCAGTGCCTCACGCGTCGAATCGAGAACATCGAATTGCTTCGGACCGAACTTCAGGCTTGGGAAAGTGAACGAAACAACACTTACGCCAAGGTTAACTGGCAATTCAGAACCAAGGATGCGAGGATCAAGCTATCTTCCCTCTATCCTGATCTAGATGGCTGAGGGAGGTGATTTATATAAATATCAACGTGTCAATACACTAGTGCACAATCAAGAGGTGATGATGATGAATGTGGTCTGGGTGTTGATTATTTGTTTTACTGTAGCGATATATGGAATTGCTTTTTATTTGAACAAAAGAAGAAAAGATGAGTTAAAGGGAAAATAAAATAATAGACAGAGATCCAATATTCTTCAAACGGGAACACTATTTTGAATGCCTAATAAGCACTTTTGAGGGAAATAGGAGAGGAGCTGGATAAATCTGTCCTAAGCTCGGAAGGGATTTCATTTGAACCCGATTATGCAAGCGAGAAGATTACATTTCACAATAATATATCTTTTGGCACTTTTGGAGCCGCATTACGAGCTGTTGGAAATGAAGAAGGGGTTTATAAATACAGGTTTTGTGTTGAAGCGTGGCGTGAGCAGGGCTATGGGATTTCAAGACAAGATTATTTTGGGGCGAATGTTCTATTAACAGTTATTGAGAGAGCTTTTTTGAGACTCGACCCAAAAACAAAAGTTTTCGATAAAGCGATGAAAATTACAAATGCACACAAAAAATAGGGAGGAAAAAATGAGAAGAACATATGCGCATAATGCGGTCGTGATTGGGGTTTTGGTTGGATTCCTTGTTGCTATTAAGGCAGGAATTATCCTAGGTATTATTGTTGCTGTGGCCGTTAGTATTATAGGGTATAAGTTGATTAGAGCGTTTGAAAATAAAGTTGATGACGTTGCTGATAGGGCTGGAGATGCCATATCACATGCAATATATGATAAGAAGAAAAAAAAGGATGGAGAGGATGGGTCACAGGATTTAGCTGATAGATATAAATGAATGCCTATCTTTTTATTGGGATTGGCATAATTATGGGGTGGGTAATGATGAGAAGAACATTATATGTTTTTGTTGTAGTGCTATTGGCGGTGATCTTAAGTGCTTGTAGTGAAGAGTCAAGCTCAAAAATTTATTCTGATGTTCCTACTACAGTAGAAGATAATATAGATACCTCAACCGAGGATGGTTTGGCAGTAGAAGAAAAATATACTGGGAATGGTTCTGCTTGGGGTTCGGCTCTTTTTGTTAATTCTTCAAAAATATATAGCAATAAAATTGCGCTTGTTGCAGCTGAAATGAGCAAAATGGCAGAGGATGAAACAGGAGAGGGAATTAAAAGAATTTATTCGGATTACGGTATTTATGCCTGTGAAATATTTAATTATGGTGGAAGTGCCGCTTTTGCGATAGGACAGGATACTTTATATATTGATGGGAAGGATACAACGATATTAGTTATAACTGCTCGAGGAACAAAGATATGGCAGGAAGGGGTCGGAGATTGGCTTAAAGGTTGGACATTTGATAAAGTACATAAGTTTTTAGGGCGGTCTGTGTGGGACAACGTTTATGATTTTGAAGAAGAAATATGGAAAGGAATAGAGAAATATATAGATAAATATCCGACAATTCAAACAACAGAAAACATCAAGATTTTAGTTACAGGGCATAGTTTAGGAGGCGCAGCAGCCAATATGGTTGGGGCAAGATTGACGAATGCACTAAAAGAAGGGCATTTATGGAATAGCGATGCGACAATTGATGATATTTATGTATATACGTTTGGTGCCATTAAAGTGCTTACTACAGATACGAGCGCTTCCTCGGGTTATGAAAATATTCACAATATTTACAACTATTATGATTCGTATGGTCCAAATGGAAATCAAAAAAGCTACAATGTTAGCTCTATACAGGCAAAATTTGGTCATACTGAACTATATTATTTGAAATACGATGAAAATGGCGAGAATTTTTGGGATTCTTGCAATTGTCATTCGATGACAAATTACATTGATGCACTTGAAAGACAAGAAGGCGATGATTCTTTTATCAAACTGGCATGTGTATCTGATGAAGACCATTTAGATGACGATGGTGGTGATAACAATGATGAATTAGAAAAATCAAGATATTTTTGGATACGGAAGAATTTATAGAGGGTTCTTGGAAGAGCATAGGAAATGAAGGGTTTGGACAAGCACAACCGGGGGCTATCGTAGCCTTTGACGGAACGCATTGCAATTTTTTTCAGCCCTTATGATACTTATGCAATATATAAAGAAAAAGGAAAATGGAAGTTGGATTGTACAAGCTTTTATGTTTTTCGGAAACTTTAAGCTTTGAAGTCAAAAATTATAAATGAAAAATGAGATAAAAATTTATTACGGCTCCACATGCACTACTCTGGAACGTGAAGCGGTACATCATGCGGTACAGAGTGCAAATCAACAGAGCACAACTTACAACAGTACAACAAATTTGAACTCTGCAAATGGGTTTGTCCTACCGAATAGCGACAAGTCATATATTTCCAAAGCAGACTTAGATAAGCTCTCAAAATGGGAGGTCCGGGTTGCAAGAAATGAAATCATGGCTAGACACGGAAGAAGGTTTAACGATCAACAGTTGCAGGATTACTTTAATGGTTGTGATTGGTATCACGGTACGATGAGTGCACAAGACTTTGATAAGAGCTATGAAGGGATTTTAAATGAATATGAGAAAAAGAATGCAAAGCTCATAACGGAATATGAGAAGGAGAAAGGATACAACTAATAGCCCGAATAGAAATAGAAATTATAACTGGCTCTTCGGGCATACCTGTGGGTAAAATTCGTGGTAGAAATACCCGTTAAGCCCATCTGTTACTAGGTTGCTGGCTCCCCTATCGGCCTGTTCGGTAACGGAACCTTGATATTTGAGCATACAAGCATGATCATATCGATCATACTGTCAACATTCCGGAAGCCAAATGCTCTCCGGATGATGAGCTTGATTTTGTTGTTGATCGACGCGATCCTGGCATTGCTCATCTTCAGACGTATCGTGTTGAGGATATGCTCTTCATGCCGACGGATCTTGTGACCAAGCTCCTTGAATTCGTTGATGCGGCTGTGGGTGGCTCTCCAGAAGAACTTGTCCAGTTCTTCTTTTGCTTCATCCGTATCGTCCATATGAAGAATGAGTCTCAGCTGCTCCTTCAACAGATAACCGCGGTACAAGCGCTTATTACTCACGGCGATCTCTGCAAGCTGTGTTTCCTGCTTGTTGGTCAGGTGCTCCGGCGCTTTGCCTAATGCGTAGGCTGAATGCTTTATCTCTGAGACCTTTATTTCTGCCTTATGAACCGTGATCGAATCCTTGTCCTTCAAGGAACTGCGGCCACATTTGCGTTTGACGGTCTTCTTAAGTTCCTTGAGTTCCTGATGGGCATCACGCCATGCTTCCTTGCGGAGGGAGTCAAGTGCTTCATTTGCCCACCCCACGACGTGGAAGGAGTCCACACAGCGGGCACAGTTCGGAAGGTACTCCTCAATGCACTGGTCGATCCATCTCGCACCATCGCCGGTCACAACTTTTATGGATGCACGCTGCTCCGAAGTAAGGCCTTCCAGAAACTTGGAAAAGATATCCTTACCGTGCTTATTGCAGACCCAGACGACGGTGTTGGTATCGTGATTCACAATGATCGTTATGTACTTATGTCCTTTCCGATAGCTGGTCTCGTCAATGCCGATGTTGACAAGGTTATCCAGCCGTTTCGAATGGTCAGGCTCAACGCACTTCCGAGCTCTGGTGATGCATCGTCCGACTGTCTTCCAGTCGATCCGCAGGTATTCAGCAACGGCGCTGCGGCTGAGGTTCCCGGCCATCCAGGTGGCGGTCAGATCGAAGCTCTTCGTAAAGCCGGAATCGTGGAACGCCCACGGAACTGCGGAGACCAGGACGCCATGCTTCGGGCAGTTGATTCGCTGAGTGCAGGCTTTGATATACACAGAATACCGGCGAAATCCAGCGCTCTCCAGGAACGCAGCACACTGGATCTGTCATAGACAGCACGGTGCCTGCCACAGATCGGACAGCGGTCGGACTCCCGCTTCTTTGGACGCATACGGATAGTAAGCTTCTTAACTCCGCGTGCATCTTCAGAGAAATCGGCGCCTTGAACAACTGCGCCCTTGACGCCGAGGATATTTTTCAATAATGTATTAGCTGAGGTCATTGGAATCTCCGTTCTGTATTTCTTCGACAGCTATACATTACGTGAGTCCGATGACCTTTTCAATTGTAATTATGGTAGGCAGAGGCTATTTCCTACCCACACATATGCACGAAGCCTCTTTAAAAAATTTGGGTGAATCCTATGGTGCGGAAATTCTTATTGATGATGCAACATTTTCGAGATGAGCAAGTTGCTTCGCTCGTGTGGGGGATGAACCAAGAACTTTAAAGAAAAGTAAAGGATGACCTTCTGCGATGACTGTAATATGTCTATCGCAGAAGGTCTAGTTTTAAATGGAGAGTAGAGTTATTTTGAGATTAAAATCATGTCTTTTTGAAACAGTGTGGCACCGTTAAGATTTATGCGCAAACTAATTTACGCATAGATCTTGACGGTACCGAATGATTAGATGATTTGTGCATATTGAACGATGTTCATGGGGCAATTGTCTAAGAGTAGACTGGAACGCAGCGGAATAGAGACTTTTGAGATTGAAATCCTTATAAAATATTTACAAACAGTTTAAGAAGTGTATAATATTTTATGAGCGTAAAGCATCATTTTTTGGAGGTGAGGATAAACTGCATTTGAACGATTGAAATCAAATGACTAGGATCCACGGCTTCAATCTGCATTTCGGTGTGGAGTGTCATCTTGTTATGGTAGTACGAGGACTGCATACGTGGCAGAAGCTGAACTTAGGAAGAGGGGAGGTCTGTGAGGCCAAACGGACCTGTGACGTAGAAGAGACGTTTGGAGTGATTTGAAATAAGTACATGCGACATGATTCATGAGCCGAAACGGATGAGGAACTGATCGAAAGGGGTAATGTTTATGAGATGGAAGCGGGTATGGGGGAAAGGGCTGTCATTCCTAATGATGACAGTCCTTTTGATAATCAACCTCAGCATTGTCGGATTGGCAAATACTGAGGGTTCGCGCGTGAATCGGTTCAATGTTGTGATTCTGTTGGACGCGAGCAATTCAATGAACTACACAGACGAGAATAAGCTGAGATATGAGGCAATAGATCAGTTCACTAATTTGCTTGCCGAGGAAGGAAACTTTCTTGGAGGGGTTGTTTTTTCCAATAAGGTTGAAGTCAGCAAAGCCCCGTCGGAGGTTACTTCGCAAGAGGACAAGCAGCAGATCGTTAACTTGTTACAGTCATTCATGTCCACAGCTGTGACGGCAGACATGGGCTATACCAATATAGGTGATGGCCTTATGAAATCGGTGGAAATGCTGGAGCAGGAGGGCGAACCGGGGTTGCCGTCGGTTATTGTGTTTTTGAGCGATGGTAATACAGAAATGCCGACCAAAGAAGAGAGAAACAATTCCCTTGATCGAAAGGCGGAGGCTATTCAGGCTGCAAGAGAAAAGGGAATTAAAATCTATACGGTCTGCCTGAACAGCAATCATAAGGCTGATGTTTCAGAGATGGAGCAGATTTCTTCTGCAACGGGTGGTGAGTTTCGTGAAGTACAAAGAGCGGATGACTTACAAGGCGTATTCAATCTGTTCTATACGATGATATATGGGACCTCTACGATTCCGTTGAGGGACGATGTATTTCCTGAGAGTGGGTTGCTTGAAACAAAGTTTGACATCCCGGGAATTGGTGTCGAGGAAGTGAATGTCATAATCAATGGGGAAACAACAAGGATTTCTCTCAGGAATCCTTCCGGAGAGGCGGCAGACTTCTCGGAATATTCTTCCTCGCAGTATACTTTTTCTTAAGATACGTGAGATATCAGCGGGACAATGGACTCTCATTACTGAAGGAGTGCCGGGAAATCATATTCAGATTAATATGATTTACAACACGAACCTGGGGGTTAAACTCGAAACGGTTCCCACGGTTAACGAGATTACATCAAATGACGATGTGCTGATACGAGCGACATTGACATCCGGCAGTGCAGCGGCTATTTCCGGGGAACAATATGTCGGTTATGAGGCAAGTCTACACATAAAGAACGCATATGGAGAAGATGTCGATACGATACCCATGTCGCTGAAAGGTGATAACTTTGAGGCAACATATCGTTTTGAAAAGGGCTCTTTTTTCATCAGTTGTTTGGTTACGGGAAATCATCTTGAGAAGAGCTCAGAAAATCTCGGTCCCATTGCGGTCAGCGAGAACGCAAACAGTTCTCAAGCGGTAAATCAAGCTCCGGAACCTGTGGAAGCACGAGTTGTAAAAAGAATTGCGATATGGCCAATTAGAGGTGCACAGCTTTCTATTGATATGTCAACGCTTGTAAAGTCCGCGGAAAATCAGAACTTGAAATATAAGATAGTCTCAACATCTTTTTTGGAAGGAAAAGATTTTACTGTTTCGGGAAATACCATTGCGATGAAGCATTTCAGCTTATCGACGGGTTCGTTTGATATAAAGGCAATGAATGAAGAGGGCTTGGCCTGTGATATCGAACTGATAGTAAAAAGCTATAATGTAGGGATTCTGGCATTGCTGGGGGCTGGAGCAGCCGGACTGATTGCATTACTTGTAATTGGCCTTAATATTTGGTATTGGACACGGAAACCGTTTAGAGGTACTGTCTCTGCGCAGTCGTTATGCAACGGGGTATATCGTGGAAGGCCGATACCGAAGAAAAGAGGACGCATTAAGCTGTCCGAATTTGCCATGGATGCAATCGGCTTAGACTATAATAAGTCATATGTCCAGGCGACAGGTGATAGATATGTCTATTTGATTACAGACAAACCGGTTAAATGGAACGGACAGATGACAAATAAAGTCCGTATCCAGAGCGGTGTTGAAACCGTTGTTACGGTGAATGAAGAGATGAACAGTCAGTTGTATATTCGCTTTGATAGTCGCATGAAGACTTTAAAGAGACGGTGATTTCCGGTGTCAACTGGAAATTATATTCAAAGTTGCAGAAATCTTGAAAGAATAGGAACAGGAGGAGAGAGATGGCGGTTTATCCTAAATTATTGCTCAGCACAGGCGGAGGTATCATTTCGACGAAGCAGCAGGCTGATCAAGCGGCCGGTGCGGCAACGCTGTTAATTGGACTGGGAGGAACAGGTGTAGATTGTATCCGCACAATTAAAACGCAGGTTTATACAAGATTGAAGCCGGATGATCCGAATGCGGTGATTCCCGGCTATGAGCATATTCGATTTTTTTAGGCGTTGACACGGTAGAAAAGTATCGGCAAGGTAACACCGGCGGAAACGGTCAAGACACAGGTGAAAAGGATGAACTTCTTTCTCTGGATGACACGGAGTTTTTTTCGATTGCAAATAAGAATGTGAAACAAGCGTTTCTGAGTATTCTGGCGTTGCAACAAAGAAAAGAGCTGGATTGGCTGGAGTATGAACACATCGAAGCGCCGAATTTGACGGATGCAGGAGCGGGAGGAATCCGTCAAGTGGGTCGTTTTATGATGATGGATAAATCCGAAAGTTTTATGAGTAAGGTCGAAGCTGAGATTACTGCAGCCAAAAAGGGCTAAGCAATCCGAGAGTCAATGTACATATTTTTTTGCCGGACTGAGCGGAGGGACAGGATCCGGCTGTTTCTTGGATGTTTGCTACATGGTTAAGTCGATTGCCCAGCGCATCGGTGGCGTAACTGTTTTTGGCTACTTCTTTTTGCCGGATGTAAATCTTTCAAAAATACCACATGAAGATACTGCTACGCGAGAATATATTCCCAAAAACGGTTATGCGGCGATGCAGGAACTGGATTATTGCATGCGGCTGCAGCAGAACGGCGGGGGATTTGAACAAGAATACCAAGGTCATAAGTTGATTCCCTGGAAAGAACAGCCGGTAGAGTTGTGTCATCTGATTTGCGCGACAGATCACAACAATAATGTCATTCCGGATGCATATAATTATGCTATGAACGTCACAGCTGAGTATGTGATGGATTTTCTCACAGACGCAGGTGCACAGTTTGATTTAAATCAGCATCTCGCAAATTTTGTGGCAAAGGTTAAGCAAGCGGATGCAAAAAAGACCTTCGGCGCTCAAATGGCATATTGCGTGATTGGGGCATCCCTGTGCCAGCATTCCGTTGCGGGAAATCAACACCTATTTGGCGTCCGAACTATTTGATAAGTTTTCAACGATTAAGGTAAATATGCCGCGGAAGGGCGATGTTGAGGCCCTTGCCGTGTCTTCTCTTGCAAAAGGCGCACAGAGTGCAAGTGGAATTTATAATGCTATCTACCATGAAATTCAGGAAGGGTTCACGACTGATTATGCAAGCTATCAGGATGATTGGAAATATGTGCGCGACTACGGTAATACAGAACTGATTAAGCACTATACAGACCAGACCGCTCAGAAACTAAATCATCTCGAGTCAAACAAACAAAGTATGCTTGCGCAAAAGAATGAACACGCGCTAATTTCAAGAATCCAAAAGTCAGCTAAAGGATATTTTTAAAGGATATTAATAGAGGACCTATCTTTGCGTATCGTATGTTGGAAGCCTCAAAAAGCCATAACCTTCTTAATGTCATAGCGGGACTTATAAATGAAAACCAAGTGAAGTGGGATCAGCAGAAGGCACAAGAAACTTTGCGGTTGAAAGACTATGAGAACGCGAAGTCAGATTTTGATAAGAAAAGAAAGAGATCCCTTCTGGATAATGATGCGAAACGTTTCGAATCTTACGAATTCTATCTTCTGCTTCTGGAACAGCATAAACTGAGTGTTGCTGTATATGAAGCGCTGGATAAGGCTTTGAGAGAGCTTAAAGACCAGATTGAAGATGTCACAGCGTCATATTATGTTAAACTCAGTCGCGTGATGGAGACGTTAATTACCACCTTTGAACATAATAAAAATGCACTGTCGGTTTCAAGTGGCACCCAAAAGGGGAGTTCTTTTGCAGTCCCCATGATGACCATTGCCGAACTAAAGAATTCATTGGATGCGGGAATCGCCGCAATCAATGTGCCTGGCATGTTAGACTCATTCATGAATCTGTTGCTCCAGAATGAAGAAGCTTGGATTCAGGAAGATGAGAATCGTATTTCAAGATTGGTGACAGACTTTTTTGTGAAGTCAGCGTTTGATGGCTTTGCAAATAAGACAATTACGGACTTTTTGAGGGACAAGTACACAGCGCAGACAGGGGGAACGGTAACAAATGCGCAATTAATAAAATTTATTTACGACGACTGGATGAAAGTCCTGACGGGTAAAGCGAGTCCGTTATTCCCGTTTGATCGGAGTGTTTGGCCGCAGTCGAATTCCTCAATGTTGGCATCGTTGTCATTTCCGGCAATTTCCGATCCGATTAAGTCTGCGGCGGAGGATATGCATGAAACAAGTAAGCTTTGGCAACTGAAGCCGAGTGCTCTGACAGATCGTATTTATGTAATGTGCAGTGCGTGCGGCTTGCCGTTGAGCGCATATAACAGTTGCTCGGCATATGAAAAAATGTTTTTCGCGACAAAGGAGCCGGGGCGTCATTATTATGAGGGAAAAAAGAGTGAAACAATGAAGTTTTCCGATTGGAATCGCTTGCCCTCGATTACACCGCGTAGTTTATTTAATGTCAACTCGGCACCGCAGGAACTGAAAGATTTACTTCAGCAGATTGATGTACTCTATGATAAGGCACGAAAGTTTGGGGTTTTGGATGACGGTAGTAGGTTCTATGAACCGGAAAAAGACGCGATATCTGCCCTGAATCGCTGCTGCGATGTCTGTGAAAAGATTAAGGAAGAAGCGGATAAGGCACAAGATATTCCTGAATTACAGCGCGAGCTTGCGGCTGTTAAGCAGGCGGAGCAGATTAAGATGCTTGAAACTGCAATGACATTGCCGGAAGATGGGTTCAGAGATACAACTCAGAATATACTTCGAATTCAGAAAGATTACTTGCTGCATCGCCTGCATTGCATGAAGTCACAAGGGAATGGGTAGAACTCATTGAAGCATCGATGTTGCGTGCGAATAGGATCATAGAAGAAGCGGAACAAAAGATGCAAAAGATTAGATCCGGAAGCAATGCGATGCAAGATTATTGCGAGGCTATTTTTACGGGTGTGATTTCCGTTGAGGGTAAGGTAATAATCTATAATCGCGTGACGGATGGCATCAAAGACCCGGTGACGCTATCAAAGAGGGGTGAAGCATATCCGTTTGACAGCATTCCGCTCTATCAGGGCTTCTTAAGTTACCGGGCTTGGGAAGACAATCTAAAGAATGAAGTAAAAGGAATTGTGAATGACAAATTGAATGAGAGTGCGCCGGGATTGCTGGAGGTTGGAAAGGCAATGAGAGACTACTTGTCAGAAGATCGCTTGACAGCTTGGGTGCAACTGGCTGCGAATTATGAGCAGCAGGCAGAGATAAAAACATTTCTGGGAGAGTTGAAGAGACGCTTTAACACGTACTGCCTGGAGAATGGAATATAAAAATCCAAAGATGGGGCAGAACAGTTTATATGTTCTGCCCGTATTTTTTGTAATGGGAGACAAAAATGAATGCTTCTGAACTTGTTTCATTTTTTGATGAAGAATTAAGAAAAATAGATCGTCAACATATCAATGGAGAAACCGGAATGGAGCCGCAATTTCCTATGGTGATTGTATTTATGGGAGAGAAGGCCATGGAAGGATTTTCCGAGATTCATAGCAGATTGATGCGGATTTGGCCACAATTCAGAGAAGAACTTTGTTTTTTGGGTATTAAAACAGTCGCCGCAACAAGTGAATACTATAGACTGACAGTGCGTGACAATCATGAAGAGGAAAAAAAAATCGAGATAGATGAATTGGGAGAAGAAATATCCAAGATGTTCAGCTTGGAGTACCATTACCCAAGTCGCGATAAGTTATTGTTGTACTATATACTTAATACCACCGGATTTTTCAAAGGCGGAAGAATTCACACGATGGACGGAAGAAATCAAAACGCTAAAAACTAAATTGTGGTGTTGATAACAGCGCGGCGCTTGAAATGATGATACTACTTTTAAATGACAGCATGGGTAAACATCACAAAATAGCATCGGAGACAAAAAACTTGCTTGCGGATTATTATAAAGAATCCGGGAAAGATGAAGCGATTCCGGTTGTATTGCTTAGTAACAAAAGAAATGACAGCATTGTACTTACGGATTGGAGACTGCCTTACAGAATTGCCTCGGCGATAATCGCATTGACGAATAACGCATCAACCCAAATCACCGGGAAAATATTTCGAGCAGGCATTTATACTGCAAGCTATGAGTTTGTTGAAAAACCAACATTACAGATTGCGCAAGTTAGTGTTGTGGAAATACTGAACTGGTTATCAAAGGATAAAACTGTAAAAGTTAGCTCAAGTCAACTTGGAGAAGCTTGGAAATCAAAGTTAAAAGAAAGCTGGGAAGATATATTAAAGTTACCCGAAATGGAGGATTTCATTTATCAGCAAATCCCCACCGAAGAAATACTAGAACTATTTCCAAGGAAGGCACCGGAAGTGTATAGAGACTTGGCGTTCCGAACGGAGTCGGAGTTTAATGAACTGACAATGAATGCTTGGTCAGCCTACCTGGATAAAATCGCAGAAACAACGTTGGAAAAATTTCAAGCGGATTCTCAGACAAGGCTTAGATTGGAAAGGGAGTATGGAGAACGCGTGTTTAATACTTTTGCTGTGGATGAGTTGATTTGGGCAAAAGAAAATACGGAGGAGGTTGAGACTGTCCTTGGTGAGAGCATCATAGAGCCGGATGCTAATGGAGTTGTGTTGCAAACAGCAAGAGCCAGATTGAAGTACTTACTATATTCAAACCCACTTGTGCAAACAGTATTTTTAGAGCAAGTAAAGCGGAGCGGAAGAGAAGGAGAAGAATTTCGCGATGCATTGCGTAGTTTATTTGAATCTAAACTTGAAATCCATGTTGTAAAGGATGATAACATTAAGCAGTTTTATGAGAAGAAAATGACAAGTTATTTTGATTCCGAGGGAACGCATATGCAGGCATCATTTGCACGTCTGTCAGATGCCGAGGGGCTTCGGAAGTATTTTGAGGATATGATTTTAAAAATAATCGGATCGGATCCGGTATACACGTCTACGTTTGAAGAAGAACTTGCCAAGAGACTTAACAACGAAAAGACGGAAAAAAAAGATACCAATCAGTATATTCGTAATATGCTAACAGGTACTTCAGTCCCGATTTACTTTCAAGCGCTGTTTAATCTTGGACAGCCGATTCTAACTGCGATGTTATTAAAGAAAAACACTCCATTATATCAAAACTTATTTGATACCTTGCCGAGTTCAACTTTTTACTATGATACAGGCTGTGGCAACGAGGCGGAAGCTATAAACATCTATGAGGTAGACTCTACTAACTTAATTAACGGATAAGAGGGATTAATAGTATGAGGTGTATTCTGCTTGAAAACGATGCTGAAAAATATGCAACGAATCTTAGAATTGATGAGCGGACAAAGAATTTAATTTGGGATAGCGCGCCGGGGCAAGACGTTGTAATCGTTCAAACTCCGTATGGAGATAGTGTCAATTCTATTTTGGAGGACCTAAGTAGTGCAGTTGAAAACATGGACTCACTTCCCGGACGATATAGTGAAGTGATAAATGGAGTCTGGATTTGCTTTGTGTCTGCGAAGGATAAAGTTCATGATAACGGCTGTAAAATTAACGGAGAAGGAAGTACATACACGGTGCTTAGCTGCTCAAAACGGGGAGATGAACTTTCACTTTATAAGCCTTCAACTAAGGGGATGATTTCCCCGTCTGTGGATATTCCGAGAAAAATTCATATTCAAGTCAATAAAGAAAGCACACAAAAGCCATCCGGAATTTTTGGGAGAATTTTCAAGGGAAAGGAAAATAGTCAGAGCTGCTTTTATTCGATTTGTTTTCCGGAGAAGATGGATGAGGGCTATAAAGAAGGAGAAATGAGCTACACAATCGGAAATACTGAAATTCCGATTACAAAAGCCATGGTCATGCAAAGAGTGGTTTATGTAAGGTCGGAAGAACTCCCCAAAATTAAGACGGCGAACAAGGGGATAAGATTAATTTAAGAATGAATTTTGAGTATAGGGGGAAAAGAACATGAATGGCAGTCGCGAGAAGAGCTTTGACATTATTTGTCCGTATTGTTTTAAGACCATGAAAGATACAGATGTTTTGTTTTCGGTCAGAACGGTTTAGTTCAAAAGAGCCAGAGCTTCTACCTGACGAGTATGATGATATTGATGATTTCAAGGCAAAGTATCAGGGGAGAGATAAAGAGAAAATACTCAAATGGTACGAAGAATGGGAGTTCTTTGCTGAAACCGATGATGTGGATTACAATATGTTTTGGGAACAATTCAGAGGAACAACAGAGGTCAATTATTCAGATGACAAATTTGGAATAAAAGCATATCGCAGAAGAATTATTGATCCCAAGAATCCGGAACATCAGAAGTATCTTTGGCCTCAAGCTTCGGGGACTACTTCATTCGAGATGAGGATGGAATGGTTATCGGAATTGCAATCAAGAAGGAACAAAAAAACAATTGGAAAAAGTTGAAGGGAGCTCAGAGGAGACGCAACAAAATGATGAGAAAATAGAGCAGCAGTGTGCAAAGATATCTACCAGGCGCGTGTGCCCGTATTGTCATAATCCATTATGGCAAAACTATGGAAAGTCTCCCGTAAAATTTATATCTGTGATAGGTATTGCCGGTGCTGGGAAGACAGTATACCTCTCACAACTGTTAAAGAAAATTAATAAGTATGTGGCTAAGGTGGGATTGACTTCACCGTCGCTAAAGAAAGCTGCTCTTGATTTTTGTGAGAATAATGCAGTAATCAAAGGAGAAGCTCTTCCCAATTCAACTCCGGAAATACGGTTTCAACAGCCGTTATTTTTCGAATTGGAACGAGAAACATCAGATAACAGGATTGTGACACATGCATTCGTTATGTACGATGTCGCCGGTGAGGTATTTAAGTCTCAGGATCTTGTAGATAATTATGCTCCGTTTGTAAGACGTGCAGATGGCGTCATTGTTTTGATTACGCCAGAACAATTTGAATCAATTAGTGGAATGGGAGCGGGCGCGACTGAAGATGATCCGGAAACTGCTTTGAGTGCGATTCACGATATTGTAACCGGGACAAAAGAGAAGAGCAAAAAATGTGACGTCCCGATAGCAATTTGTCTTTCAAAGATTGATGAAGAAAATATACAAAATGCACTTGATGACCAGTTGAAGAGAAGATTACTTGAGGATGTAAAAGAAATATTTGATTCAGAGGGGTTTCCGAAACCGTCTTTTAATGCTGAGGAATATACGCCGATTGGTGAAGGGCTCTTTCGCTTTATAAAAACTCACGAGATGCAATTAGTTACTCATGTAAGGACTTGTTATTCCTCGTATGCCTATTTTTGCTTTTACTGCGCTCGGTTGCCCGGTCGAAGAAAAGAAGGAAGGCGAGAGGGTTTTGTACAGGTATCCGGTGGGGCCGGTACTTCCCAAAAGAATAGAAGAGCCGCTTTTATGGCTGTTTTATAAATTTGGGTATATTGGCAAAAATGCACTATTGCCAAACGAAATACCTTGTCCGAATTGCGGTTCGTCAAATACATTGGAATTACCTGAAAACGATAGAACTGACACGAGGAAAATCGATCCTCTGGGCTTTATTAAAAAAAAGGTACCTGTAAATCGTGCTTGTAAGGAATGCGGGCACAGATGGGAACATAATCCCAACTAATATTGAGGTGGAGAGAATGAAGAATCATATTTTCCAGTGCTGCTATACGAATGCAAGTGAAGAAAGCGGCGGTCGCGTTTCTTCGGGGTGGAAAGCGGTGTTTGTCTCACCTGATATTCCTTCAGATGCGTATTCGACGTGCTTAAAGTTACAAAGTGCTAATTCTTCGCTTCAGGGTCCGACGCAAGACGAGTTTGGGAATACACTAAATCTTCTGGAAATTAACGGAGATGGAAATTATTTGTATGTGATTCGATCTTTCTATGGCCTTACAGATCGGCTTGGGCGCCCCAATATGTTTTCTCATGCGATAATTTTTCCATGCAAAGATATCGAATTTATTGGAGATCCCAACCTCTATTTGACGATGGCCGGACAGAGTTTCGCCAAAAGTGAGGCGGAACTGCCGAGAAGCACAGAAGATATAGTGTGGGATAGAAATTTTGAATTGGAAGAAACGTTGATACAATGTGGGTTGTCATATCAGACTTATACCACTTTAATTCAATGTGTCTATTCGCAGATTTCTGATAAGAAATCTGTCGAACCCATCTATATTCAATATGATGGTACTGAAAAACAAATGATGGGGCTTCTATACTGTATTTATTCCGGATTACCGTTTTCAATAAGACGAAGACTATCTGTTGCATCGGTACAGACAAATAATCAGGTAAACAAAAATCTCATTTTTAGCATTTGTGCAAAAGGAGAAAAAAACTTCTACATCATACCGGAAACTGGTGAAAATAATGTGCTGACAGCAAGAAGTGAACGTAGACTATCGAGGCTTTTATTTGTTGATTATTTCACCAAAAAGGAAGCGACACTTCATGCTAGTAGATATTTTTATGAACTGGAACAGAATGCAGTGAAGTTAGGAGAAATCTCAAAACTGGATGAGCAAATTTTGAGATTCGCGCATTTAATGATAGTTGGTGTCGGTGATGTGAATGATGAAGATTTGAACATTAGATTGAGTGAGCTGTTGCATTCGGAATCGCTGGACAACCATGCTGCCGTTGATCTTGTTTGTAACCTGTTGAAGGAAGTGATGCGCAGAGGTCTTTTTCCTTTCCGAAGAAAAATGATGAATTGTTGCAAAAAGCATAGCCGGGATTCGGGTGGAATTTTTGGAAGCTGCTTTGAAAGAATATAGACAATATCGTTTTGACAGCTATTCTCCGGAGCAGGCTGTTTGCAGTTTAAAGCGAGATGCCCGGAACCCTATCTTTAAAAGAATATCAAGAGCAACTGCGAAGCAGTGCCAATGGATTAGCTGTTTTAGATGGTTATTATACGCAACTGCTTGCAGGAGAAGATCATTGCACATGGGAGCTTCTGGAGCGAGTGCTGAAAGCATCAGACTTCATGGATGCATCAAGGCCTAGAACCATTGCACAAATCAGTGAGAGTGCTTGGAATACATTTACGGCTGAGCTTTTATGCCGCTATGTCAATTCATGACGATGACCGAACGGTTGCGGCTTTCAAGGAATATACGTTATTTATGAATGAATCCTATTTGGGATTACGGAGAACAGAAGACTTTGAGAGCAAGGCAAAGAACGAATACTGGGAGAAATTCTCATTTGCAGATTTTTCTTTTGATAGTTTTCAACTATATGCCGAAATGAAGAACGATTCGCCCAAAAGTAAGGTGATTATGCGTTTTTGTGAGCTCCCCAATTTCGCAAAAGAATGATATCCTGAATTACTATCAAGAGGTCAAGTCTTTTTTTGAGGAATATTCCGACTGTTTTATAGACTCTAAACGTGATGATTTCCTGAAGTTGCTGTTTGATTACACGTTGAAATTAGCTAAAAATGAAAGGCCTCCACATTTTGAACGGTGGGGATATATGTTCCTGGAATCTCCAAATGGTGAAATATCAAGCGTTTTAAGAGAACTTTATGCGAATATTTATTTTCACCGGTTTGATGCGGGGAATATTAAGGCTGCGATACAGAGATTAATTGCTTTAGGCGAGGCTTTAGGTGAAACCGATGCGTTTTTTTGAAGTTAAAATATTTTTAGAAGTGCTGCTAAAAATTTGATTTTTAATTTTTCACTCACAGGAGCAAGATAATTCCGATTTAGTAATTGACTTGGATATATGGCTTAGCTTAGCCACTGAAGCTTATGCAAATTGTTTTGAGCTGTTTGATGCATATGGAGATTTGAAGATTGTTAAACTTAGCGCTGAGCTGGTTGTCAAAGATAGTAAACTAATACATAAGCAAGAATTTATTAAAGCGGCGGAAGAATATGCAGCAGGTAGAGGGAAGAAAAAAGAATTTCTTAATGAATGGCTGAAGCAAGTGAAGCTAATTCCGGAGAATTTGCCGAATGTTGGAGATAAGAAGCAGGATGGACTTGAGAATGGAGACTTGAGTTCTAAACAGCAGACACAAAAGAGTGCTACTCAGATGCAAGTGAGGTACATGGAAAACACGGAGCAACATTCTGAGGAGTCAAATGATACAAAGACTAATTTAAAAAGAACGAAAGAATCCTCTTCAAACGGTGGTAAAATACATAATTCTGAGCCGGTAGTTTCTGAGAATCTGGAAAAGGAAGATAGACAGTATAATTCGAGAGCAAGAAAAACCGGGGTATTTAAATCAATGGTTGAGGGAATCATAAAGGTGATTGACAAAGTGATTGACAAATTCAGCGGAAGTGAAGAGGATTAAGATACAGAAGAGTGATAATAATTAGACACGATTATACGGTGAAAAATGTGATTATTATTTGATTTGTGGCATTGATGTTGAATGAATGGTGAGGTTAGATATGCTTTGGAAAAAGAAGGAACAGGTGAAAAAGGAACTCTTCTTTTCAAGTATAATTTCCGGGAAAATAGAGTATAAAACAACCGGGGAGTATGTACATGATCCGATTGGAGATAACAAGTGGAAACTGGGGCCGCTTTTAGAGCACACAACAAGTCAAGGGAAATACTTTTTGAGGATACTTAACAACTTAGAAGGGAGTAATTTCAGCTGGAATACATCGAGATATATTTCGGAAATTCTGAATCCACCGAAGAAGACTTTTGTTCTCTGGCCGTCTGATTTAATACGAATTGAAACGGATCAAATGAGAGCACTAAATATTCCTGCTGAATTGACGGTTGAAAGACAATATTCAGATCCGTTGTTACGAGGGCAGGTAATACAGGAAGAAAGCAAAGACAGCGAATTTAGCTGTGCTTTGCTTTTTCCTATATCAATCATCCTGATAGAAAAAGAATTAGCGAAAGATTGTCGGAACTAAACAAACCCAGCTGGAAGGACCGGGTTATCAGAAAGATTGCGGTCAATTTGCTGCAGGCAATTGATGCATTGAATTGTGATGGGTATATCTATACTGATTTTTAATCTGTCAAATATGTTTATCGACATGAATGATGAATTGTATTTGGATTTTAGTAATCTTATATTCTCTTTAGGAGATACATTGTCAAAGAGAGCTGAAATTATTTGTTCTCCAATGATAAATCCGCCTCCAATTGAATTTTCAGAGCCTTCAATTGTTCAAAGAAGACAGAATGTGATAGATTATCAAACGCAAAACTTTAGTATTTGTTCAATTCTGTTCTATTTATTCTTCGGACAATATGCATATGATGGAAGCTTGCTGGCAGATTATCGTTATATTGGAGATTATAATGACTTGACAAGTTCCAAACACTACATAAAATTCAGAGAATATCATAGGAATCCAGTGTTTATCTTCGATGCGAATGACAGAAGTAATAAAATAGGCATGTCCGATGACGAGGAGGATGTGGTGAACCTCTGGGAAACTTGCCCGATAATAATAAAACAATTATTTTTTAAAAAAACGCTGCGGCAAGGGAATGCAGAGCGTACAATAGATTTTTCCAACCCTACACCGAGTGTATGGTTGGAAGCGATGAAACTAACAGGTTGGGATTCATGATTACAAGTAATTAATAGCTGTGGGAAGTTGTTTTTTGGAGCGGGTATGAGTGCATATATCAGTGATGAGTACGAGGTGAATTTATGATTGATTATTATAACTTGTTTAGTCTTGATAAGAGCAAAACGACCGAGGAGATCGCACTTCTAATAGAACAGATTATCGTTTCTTTACAAGACTCCCTAGCAGATGAATCATATAAAGAATTCAATAGGGGATTAGAGCGGGATGAAATAGTAATGTTGATTGAAACACTATTGAAAGCAAAAACAGCGTTCGCCTCCGACTTGCATCGCGGGATATATGATGAATTACTAAAAGAAAACCGGTCGAAAGAGTCTATAGATCAATCCGGAAGAGAACTTGCAGAGTGCCATAAAGATAACGCTGTGACAGAGGAAAGCGAAGATCAGCGACTAAAGGACAGAAGGTGTAGGAAAGAATTCTCGAATGGAACCGTAATCGTAGGGGAGATGGTTAACGGTGTATGGTGCGGGAAATGTAAAGAGACCTTAAAAGATGGGTCATACTATGAAGGTATCTGGGAAAACGGACTCGGTAATGGAGAAATGCACTATGTAGGAAGCGATGGAACAAGAATGGAAGGCACCCAAAAAGATGGGGGATGGGACGGTAAATGTAAACAGACATTCAAAGATGGTTCATATTATGAGGGAATATTTAAAAAGGGAGTCGGAAATGGAGCGATGCTTTATGTTGATCGTGAAGGTTCCAGACTGGAAGGGATCCAAAAAGATGGAAGATGGATTGGAAAGTGTAGAAAGACTTTAAAAAACGGTTCGTATTATGAAGGAGAATTTGTTGATGAGTTTGGAAATGGTGAGATGCTATATGTGGATATTGATGGAACCAGGATTAAGGGAACAAAGAAAGATGGTAAGTGGAATGGTCCGTGTAGGAAAGAAATGCCTGACGGCACTGTAATCGAGGGTCCCATGGTTGATGGGGTATTCTGCGGGAATGTGAAAAAGACTTTTAAAGATGGTTCATATTTTGAAGGCCGATGGGAAAACAATGCAGGAAACGGTCTGATGGTTTTTGTTGCGAGCGACGGAACCAGAATGGAAGGTAAGCAAAAAGATGGGGAATGGAGCGGTAAATGCAAGAAGACCTTTAAAGATGGCTCATATTTTGAGGGAATATTTGAAAGAGGTGCCGGAAATGGAGAGATGCTCTATGTAAGTAGCGATGGGACAAGAATGGAAGGTACCCAAAAAGATGGAAGATGGATTGGAAAGTGTAGAAAGACTTTAAAAAACGGTTCGTATTATGAGGGAGTATTTGATGAGTTTGGAAATGGTGAGATGCTATATGTGGGTAAGGACAGAAGGTGTAGGAAAGAATTCCCGAATGGAACCGTAATCGTAGGGGAGATGGTTAACGGTGTATGGTGCAGGGAAATGTAAAGAGACCTTAAAAAGATGGCTCATACTATGAAGGTATCTGGGAAAACGGACTCGGTAATGGAGAAATGCTCTATGTGGGAAGCGATGGAACAAGAATGGAAGGTACCCAAAAAAAGATGGAGTGTGGGACGGTAAATGTAAACAGACATTCAAAAGATGGTTCATATTATGAGGGAATATTTAAAAAGGGCGTCGGAAATGGAGCGATGCTTTATGTTGATCGTGAAGGATCCAGACTGGAAGGGATCCAAAAAGATGGAAGATGGATTGGAAAGTGTAGAAAGACTTTAAAAAACGGTTCGTATTATGAGGGAGTATTTGTTGATGAGTTTGGAAATGGTGAGATGCTATATGTGGATATTGATGGGACTAGGATTAAAGGAACAAAAGAAAGACGGTAAGTGGAATGGTCCGTGTAGGAAAGAAATGCCTGATGGCACGGTAATCGAGGGTTCCATGGTTGATGGGGTATTCTGCGGGAATGTGAACGAGTCTGTAGGTCAATCCGGTAGAGAACTTGCAGAGTCCCGTCAGGATAAATCTGTGGCTGAGAAAAGCGAAGGTCAGCAAATTAAGAAGGAGAGGTGCAGGCAAGAATTCCCGAATGGAACTGTAATCGAAGGGGAGATGGTTAATGGTGCATGGTGTGGAAAATGTAAAGAAACCTTACAAGATGGTTCATACTACGAAGGCATTTGGGAAAACGGACTCGGTAATGGAGAAATGCTCTATGTAGGAAGCGATGGAACTAGAATAGAAGGTACCCAAAAAGATGGGAAATGGAATGGTCCGTGTAGGGAAGAAATGCCTGATGGCACGGTAATCGAGGGTCCCAGGGTTGATGAGGTATTCTGCGGGAATGTGAAAAAGACTTTAAAAGACGGTTCATATTTTGAAGGGTGGTGGGAAAACAATGCCGGCAACGGTCTAACGGTTTTTGTTGCGAGCGATGGAACTAGAACAGAAGGTACCCAAAAAGATGGGAAATGGAATGGTCCGTGTAGGAAAGAAGAGCCTGATGGCACGGTAATCGAGGGTCCCGTAGTTGATGGGGTATTCTGCGGGAATGTGAAAAAGACTTTAAAAGATGGTTCATACTACGAAGGCATTTGGGAAAACGGACTCGGTAATGGAGAAATGCTCTATGTAGGAAGCGATGGAACTAGAATAGAAGGTACCCAAAAAGATGGGAAATGGAATGCGTGTAGGAAAGAAGAGCCTGATGGCACGGTAATCGAGGGTCCCATAGTTGATGGGGTATTCTGCGGGAATGTGAAAAAGACTTTAAAAGATGGTTCATACTACGAAGGCATTTGGGAAAAAGGACGCGCTAATGGAGAAATACTCTATGTAGGAAGCGATGGAACTAGAATAGAAGGTACCCAAAAAGATGGGAAATGGAATGCGTGTAGGAAAGAAGAGCCTGATGGCACGGTAATCGAGGGTCCCATAGTTGATAGGGTATTCTGCGGAAATGTGAAAATGACTTTAAAAGATGGTTCATACTACGAAGGCATTTGGGAAAACGGGGTCGGCAATGGAGAAATGCTCTATGTAGGAAGCGATGGAACTAGAATTGAAGGTACCCAAAAAGATGGAGAGTGGAGCGGAAAATGCAAAAAAACTTTAAAAGATGGTGAGTATTATGAAGGGATGTATATAAATGGTGTTGGGAATGGAGAAATGCTTCATGTATGGAGCGATGGTACACGATTTGAGGGCACTCAAATAGATGGAGAGTGGAGCGGAAAATGCAAAAAAACTTTAAAAGATGGTGAGTATTATGAAGGGATGTATAAAAATGGTATTGGGAATGGAGAAATGCTTCATGTATGGAGTGATGGCACCAGATTTGAGGGGATCCAAAAAGATGGTAAATGGAATGGGAAATGCAAGCGGGAAACACCAGACGGCGTAATAACAGAAGGGACCATGAGAGATGGGGTCTGGAGTGGACGGTTTAGAAAAAGCTACAAAAACGGCTCCTACTTTGAAGGAAGCTACGAAAATGATGAAGTAGTCGGGGAACTGCTATATACAGATTGCGAAGGCAATCGAACAAATGGCATTTGGAAGAACGGTAATTGGAATGGACCGTGCAGACAGGAGACGATGAGCGGGATACTCACGTCAGGTACCATGATAGACGGTCTCTGGCATGGAGAGAATAAAAGGATTTTCAAAAATGGTTCATATTTTGAATTGACATATGAAAATGGGAAAATAATAGGAGATGTACGATATGTAGATAACAACGGAGAGCATGCAGTTGGAACTCTGAAAGATGAATTGTATTTTCAGGGTGTATACAAGATGGTAGTTATACAGGAGAGACCATCTATGTAGATCCGCTAGGAGAAGGTACAATCGGCATTAACTGGAGTGGGAATTACATAAAGATTTCACAAAACGGTATCACTATGGAAGGGGCTAAATATAATGGAAGTTGGAATGGAAAGGTTAAAAAGTACGTTGACAAAGATACATATTATGAAGGCATCTATCGCAATGGAGAACTGATAGGAAACTTGCTTTATGTAAACTCTGAGAATGAACGAATACTTGGATCATGGAAAAATGGGGGATTGGAATGGGAGGTGTATCTTTGAAGCCGGTGACAATTCCGTAACAGAAGGGACGATGATAGATGGTTACTGGGTGGGAAGTTTTAAAAGAAGTTTTCCGGACGGTGCGTACTTCGCAGGTGAATATAAAAATGGAGAGATATGCGATGAATTAGTGTACGTTGACAGCCGGGGGGAAAAGGGGACCCGAAGAAATGGAAAGTGGAACGGAAGATGCAGAATTGAAAATGCAGATTCATCTGTAGTGATAGAAGGTACTCGTGTTAACGGCGCTTGGGAAGGACAAATTCAGGTGTCATTTAAAGACAAGTCGTCGTTCGTTGGAGTATACAAGGACAAATCCTTGAATGGAGCGTTTAAGTACAGAGATTGTCACGGGAATACTATAGAGGGTAACCTGAAAAACGGAGGATTAAATGGACTTGTTGTAAAGCGTGATGCAGATGGAACTGTGTGGTCGGGAATATATCACATGATAGACGCTGTTGGTGATGTAATCTATATAGATAAATATGGACACGAGTTTAGCTGTAGCGGTGCCAAAAAGAATCTATTCAACAAGAGTGTTCTGAAGGTGTACGATGTATTAAGAATGATTTACAAAGTAAATTGATCTGTAAGGATGAAAAAAATCAGACATACAAATTTCCGGAAATTGACGATTACATATCATAATGAAGAGAGCGGAGAGCAATATAAAGACGCTGATTGTCGGGGACGGTGAATTTGTAACACCTCTGCCTGATAGATTATAATGTCAGTAGAGGAGAAATCACATGACTCGAATATCAGACGAAACCAGACGAAAAGCTGTTCGTGCGCACATTCAGGACGGGCGCACGATTGCCAGCCTTGTGTCTGAGTACGGCATATCCAGAGCCACTGTTTCCAACTGGGTACGCTCGTATCGCGAAGAATGCCAAAACAATGATGAGGAGAAGTCTCAGTTGGAGATGATGGAAGAACTTCGTCGTCTCCGGCGCGAAAAAGCCGAATTGGAAAAGGAGAACAGCTTCTTAAAAAAAGCGGCGGCATTCTTTGCGAAGGGAATCGATTCGTGGAATATCGTTTCCTTGATGAGTATAAGCAGGAGTTCGGATTGAGATGGATTTCATTGTTGTCAACGGATTCAAGCACTTTATCATGATTCCCATGGGGTCATGGGGCACCGTAAGATGAGGGCGTTTCTGCAAAGAGAAGGAATCTCATTGAGCAAATCAACAGTCCACAAGTACACGAATCATGAACTACAACTACACTCGATTTGTCGCCGAAAGAGACCCGCATACCATCGGGGATTGGGATAAGAAACTGAAGGGGGGGCTATGTACTCAAGTCTATTGTTAGAAAGAGGAGGAGGCATTACTTGTCCTATGCAACTAGCCGAGCAGGCAAGGGACACTGCGACATTATTAATCGGTTTAGGAGGTACCGGAATTGATTGCCTGCGTACAATCAAAACCAAGGTGCACGAACGCCTAAATCCTGATGATAATATGCAATCCGCCTCTTCTTATGAGCACATTCGGTTCTTGGGAGTGGATTCGGTATTATATGGCGCATGGGGCAGCAATGGGCTGCTCGATTTGGACAAGGACGAGTACTTTTCACTTATGACTAGAGAAGTGCAATTAGCTCTTAAAAATCGAGAGACCTTGTTTGAGCGACCGGAACTATCTTGGATGGATTTCGAATGCCTAGAAGAGTCGGAGCTTGGAAGTCGTCAAGTTGGACGATTCAGAATGATGGTTAACCTCGAAGAAATTCATGGAGAGGGTGGAATGTGAAATTGTAAAGGCTCGTAGAGGGGTTTTACATCCGCGGTTGAACATTCATATTATATCAGGCTTGGGTGGCGGGACCGGTTCAGGTTGTTTTTTAGATGTCTGTTATATGGTGAGGGCAATTGCTCAACGTGTCGGAAATGCAGCTATATTCGGATATTTCTTTTTGCCGGATGTAAATCTTTCAAAAATACCATATGAAGATACTGCTACGCGAGAATATATCCCCCTAAACGGTTATGCGGCAATGCAGGAACTTGATTACTGCATGAGTTTACCACGGAACAGCGGGAGCTTTGAACAGATGTATCAGGGAGGTAAGAAAATCGCTTGGAATAAACCGCCTGTAGATATGTGCCATCTGATTTGTGCAACAGATCACAACAATAATGTCATTCCGGATGCATATAATTATGCTATGAACGTCACAGCTGAGTATGTGATGGATTCTCTTACCGAAGCGGGGGGGCGGTTTGATTTACATCAGTATTTGTCAGTGTTTGCGGTAAGGGTTAATGAGGTAGATGCAAGAAAGACCTTCGGCGCTCAAATGGCGTATTGCGTGATTGGAGCATCCTGTGCCAGCATTCCGTTGCGGGAAATCAACACCTACTTGGCATCTGAACTATTTGATAAGTTCTCAACGATTAAGGTAAATATGCCGCGGAAGGGTGATGTTGAGGCCCTTGCGGTGTATTCTCTTGCAAAAGGCGCGCAGAGTGCAGGCGGAATTTATAATGCTATCTACCGTGAAATTCAGGAGGGGTTCACGACTGATTATGCAAGCTATCAGGATGATTGGAAATATGTGCGCGACTACGGTAATGCAGAATTAATGAAGCACTATACAGACCAGACCGCTCAAAAACTAAAACATCTCGAGTCGAACAAACAAAGTATGCTTGCGCAAAAGAATGAACACGCGCTAATTTCAAGAATCCAAAGCCAGCTAAAGGATGTTTTAAAGGATATTAACAGAGGACCTATCTTTGCGTATCGTATGTTGGTGGCTTCAGAGAGTCATAACCTTCTTAATGTCATAGCGGGGCTAATATGTGAAAACCAAGTGAAGTGGAGCCAGGAGAAGGCCCAAGAAGCACTACGGCTGAAAGACTATGTGAATGCGAAATCCGATTTTGAAAAGAAAAGAAAGAGATCGCTTTTTGATAACAATGCGAAACGTTTCGAAGATTACGAATTCTATCTTCTGCTTCTGGAACTGAATAAACTGAGCGTTGCTGTATATGAAGCGCTGGATGAGGTCTTGAGAGAGCTTATAGGCCAGATTGAAGATGTTACGGCGTCATATTATGCCAAACTCAATCGCGTGATGGAGACGTTAATTACCACCTTTGAACATAATAAAAATGCACTGTCGGTTTCGGATGGGACTCAAAAACGGAATTCTTTTGAAGTCCCGATGATGACAATTGCCGAACTAAAGAATTCATTGGATGCCAGGATCGCCGCAATCAATGTGCCATGCATGTTAGATTCATTCATGAATCTGTTGCTGCAGAATGAAGAAGCTTGGATTCAGGAAGATGAAAATCGCATTTCAAGATTGGTGACAGACTTTTTTGTGAAGTCAGCGTTTAGTTACTTTGCGAATAAAACAATTACGGATTTTCTGATTGACAAGTATACAGCGAAGACTGGGGCGATGGTAACATACGAGCAATTAATAAACTTTATTTACAACAACTGGATGAAGTGTTTGACGGATAAAGCAAGTCCGTTATTCCCGTTTGATTGGAGTGTTTGGCCGCAGTCGAATTCCTCAAAGTTGGCATGGTTGTCATTTCCGGCAATTTCCTATCCGATTATGTCTGCGGCCGAGAAGATGCATCAAATAAGTAGTCTTTGGCTACTGAAGCCGAGTGCGCTGACAGATCGTATTTATGCAATGTGTATTGCGCGCGGCTTGCCGTTGAGGGCATATAACAGTTGTTCGGCGTATGAGAAAAAGTTTTTTGTGACAAAGGAGCCGGGGAGTCATTATTATGAGGGAAAAAAGAGTGAAACAATGAAGCTTTCCGATCGGAGCCGCTTGCCTTTAGTTACACCGCGCAGTTTATTGGATGTCGAAACAGCACCACAGAGACTGAAAGACATGATTCAGGAGATTGATGTGCTCTATGATAAGGCACGTAAGTTTGGCATTCTGGATGACGGTAGTAGGTTCTATGAACCGGATAAAGACGCGATATCCGCGCTGAATCGCTGCTGCGATGTCTGTGAGAAGACAAAGGAAGAAACGAATAAAGCACAAGACATTCCTGCTTTACAGCGCGAACTTGCTGCTGTAAAGCAGGCGGAGCAGATTAGGATGCTTGCAACTGCAATGACACTGCCGGAAGATGGGTTCAGAAATACGACCCAGGATATACTCCGAATTCAGAAGGATTATTTTTTTGCATCTCCGGCGTTACATGCTGTGGTCAGTCAACGAGTAGATTTAATCGAAAAGGCGGTTATGCGGGCAATTATGGTTGTAGATGCAGCGGAGAAGAAGATTGAAAGACTTCGAGGTTTAAAATGAATTCGTGGGGAGATGCTTCTTTGAACGCTATGTTAAAATTCTGAAGGAAATGAAAAACATTGTCAGTATTTACCGAAGAAAGGAACACTATAGGGTTGGATTGCTTTAAAACAGCACAAGCAACAGCATATAGCACTGCATTACAGGAGATAAAGCCCGGAAGAAAGTAAGCTCATTAGATAGGGTTTATCTTCCGATAGATTCATGGTTTGGGATTCATCGAAATAACAAAATTCTATGTGATTCAGAACTTGGAAGAGACAAAGAGGTATATGGAGGATTCTATACCGGGCGTGAAACTTAGAGAAAAATTGTAGAGAGTTATTGCTACTAAAGACAAATAATCCATATGAGGTGTTTTTGGCCCCGGGATGATAAGAAATTGCTGTTCTGCATAACCTTATTTAAACAGGCCGATCCTCAATGCGATGTATTTGTGCAGGTGTTTGAAGCTGTTATAATGGAAGAACGGACCTGAGAATATTGAGACTCTTGGTAAAGGGGGGAGAAGTAGATAATGTAATAATCTAAGATGTTGGTGCGGAAAGCGAAATAACTATGAGGAGGAATAAGAATATTATGCATAGATCTTTAGAACTTATACAACAAGAGCTAGATAAAGCAGATTGGGAATATACGATTCTTGAAAATGAAGGTATTGACGCAATTGAAGTGGTATTTAATACTAAAAGTGGTCCGCCCATTAGTATCAAAATCTTTTCAGCGGAAGTAGAAAACGACGTTGGAATACGTTTGTTCGGATTCATCAGTAATATTGACGAGATGAAGTTGGGACCAATATTGATTCTGGTAAATTCTTGTAACAATAGGTATGTTTGTTTGAAGTTTGTGCTAGTGGAAGATATTAAAGCTGTTGATATTGCATATGATTTCCCGGAGCGAGCAAGCGATGATACTATTGGAGCAGAGGTCTTAGAAATTTGCACGGGAATTATTACAGTTGTTGATGAGGAATACCCTGCTTTCATGAAGATCCTATGGGGCTAATTGAGAATATGAACCTAGGATTTTTGAAATTTGTTTTCGAATAAAAAGATAACTATTTTTTTGAGATGATAGTTAGATCTTCTTCACATTGAAATGTGCTGCGCTACAAATGCGGTTTATGATTGATGGATTATAAATAATGCGTTTCTAAATCTGATTGATTTGTATAGATATCATTATGCTGATAGCAACATTTAAGGCCATGCAGAAATAATTTAAAAATCAGAATAAAAAAATCGTTATAGTTCATAAGAAGAGTTTTGCGGCCGTCG
>BNJU01002576.1_pt1 | contig 41021 bp, 61 predicted proteins | sample 8539281 | NCBI WGS metagenome assembly BNJU01 (sample SAMD00202456, study PRJDB9452) | human saliva metagenome | isolation source: human saliva | place: Japan
CTGGTTTGGATCCATGCTATACTGCTGTGCTGGCTGGACAGCCAAGAAGTCTCATGACATCAGTCTGACCAAACTTGCATCCATGGCTTCGCTGGTATCGAGAAGAATCTGGTCGCGTCAGTTCTCTCTGCAGATTCAGAAAGCATCCTTCTTCGGTTCTGCAGTAGCCTTGTCTTCAGTTACACCCATGTTGCGCAAATGTTCTGCTACGCAGTTAGCAAGCAAGTCTTTGCACTGGGATTTCGAGACCTTTCAGCAACCTGTGCGAGGAAAGCATCGCGTGCTGCGTTAGCTTGACGACCTTCGAGATCCAGCGCCTGCCTGCTTCGTTTAACGTCTTCCTTCACCTCGTCCAAAGTGTCGAATTCAGAAGCATCCTGAGCAAAGTCATCATCCAATGCCGGTTCCATGGTCTTTACGCAGAGTTCAGGGTAACTTTAACTTCTGCTTCTTTCGCTCATGTTCACCCGTGCGAGAGCCGACTTGAGGTGGTCTTTTCCAGCAGACAAGTCACTCGAAGCTTCGTCAATGCGTCGAGCATGTTGCCTGCGCTAATCTGGTAGCTACGCCATCCTGGGAGCTCAACAGTTTCATCGTTAATCACAGCTTCAAGGCTACGTTTCACGTAGTCACCCTATCTGCTGGGCGGTCAACGCTCACGAGAGTACCGAAGCGCTGCTGCAAAGCTTCAAGACGAGCGTTAATGTCGTCATCAGATACAGTCTGCTTTCTACTTCTACAGTCATGCCGTCTAATGCTGGCAATTCGAACTGTGGACGTACTTCTACTTCTGCAGTGAACTTAAGCTTAACGCCGTCGTTCTTTCCTGTGGCACATCCTAAGATCGATCTGGCTGATCCATTGGACGCAGGTTCTTCTGCTCGATTGCATCGTTGTAGAACTCTGGAACAGCTTGCGTTTACTGCTTCACCAACAACAGCCGTATAGCCTACGCGCTGGTCTCACAATCTTGTCTGGAACATGACCCCTTACGGAAACCAGGTACGTTAATCTGGTCTGAGATAGCCTTTTCACGAGTCGATGTTCAGAGTGTGGCTCAAGTTCTTCCTGAGTCTACAGTGCATGAGTGAGCCTTTACCTTAGTTGGCTCGAGGTTCCCACGCTCAATCTTCACGTGGCACCCATTCACAATCGTCAAATCTGGCCTCATCTCTGACGCAGTGAGACTAGGCAACCTTTATATAATAACTTACTCAGGGACGGAGAGCCAGCAGTTCTACCTGCCACCTCGTGCTCCTTGTGAGTTAAAAACCTCGCAATATCGTTCGTGCTATACGGCACATCGTCGTCGTCCAGCATAAAATTACGCACATATTGCGTTTCAGTAGCACTTCTACAGGCGTATGCGTATCTTGACTAACCCGACGATCAGTTTCCTTCACGCGATGCAATCCCGCATAGCGTTCCGGTGATGTTCACGCCAATATCTCACAGACCGAGGCGCTGAATTTCCTGGTTTTTCAACAGGCTGGGTTGTTCACGAATCTCAGCATATTTCGTTTCAAGTGCACGCCCACTAGCTTCTTTCCATACTTCGTGGTTTTATTTGGCGCTGCACTGATGCATAACGCTCGAACATTTTTCGCGTTCATCGCCCGTGCGAATACGCGCACGTTCATTGAGCAAACGAATTGCTCTGAACTGTCTGAATTGCGCGAGTTTCCGTTGAGCAGCAACAATAGCCTCACTCGCTGAGCAAGAGATTAGGAGCGATATCGAGCTGTTGCAGCATAGTGTTTCGCGGAGTCATCCATACGTCCGCACAACTGCCAGCGAGCGAACGTCACCTCGCAGGTCGGTTATAGCGAAACGCGACGCCACGGTTGCGGATGCTGGCTCTCCTCTAAACCATGCTGACGCAAATGTTCAAAAGTCTTGCTAAAGCCCACTGCCACTTACCGGCTTTTTCTAGCTCCGCAGTCAAAGCATTATTCTAGCTCAATAAGCACTTCTACATCTAAAGCAGCATAATTGCGTGAAATCACGGTTCGTGGTCGGTAAGACCAATCTGCAGCCGAATGTTCTTTCGCTAAAGTTAGACCCTAAATAATGTTCTGTAATTGCAGCAAACCGAAACGTTTTTCGTCCCTAATAATCGATGCTGCATGTTCCGTATCGAAAAACAGCGTCTATCTGCAAACCATTGGCAGCAAAAGCAGGAATATCGCTGTCTCGCAGTCGAATAATCCACGCAGTGCTTGTACTGCCTCGATTAAAAGCATTCCAATCCACGCTGTTCATCCAAAGCTATAGGATCGAGCAACGCAATGGGCGCACCAGAACGCTGAATTGAATAAGATAATTGCCTTTTAAAATAACGGAAACTCGAGGCACGTCTCAGCGTCTGCAGCTAAAGCCATGACGCTGTATAGGCGTGCACAAAGTATCAAATTGCTGCCGGGTTAGCATAACCTCAGGAACTCCCCCAGCTGGTTCGGCAAAGTAATTGAATATCTGTGCTCACTAAGCTCATAATAGGCATGAGTTTAGCACTCGTAATGAGTAAAACGTGCAGACTGTAGATTAATACACTTTGAAACCATGATTTTCAAACTGCTCTTTAACACGTGTGCGCAAAGCCGCTGAAAGCAATCTTTTGCATCTTCTAGTGGATAAGGAATACGCATTTCATGCCATTTGACGACCAAGTTGACGGAATCCTAACACATCAATATGTTCAACAGCATCGCTAATTCTTCACATATACGAGCAACCTGTTCCACGTTTTCGTAATCATCGGTTAAAGCTTCAGAACGAGCACGAAACGCATTTCCAGATTTTCTACCATGATCTGCTACAACGTTTACCGAACTCAATAGTTGGCGCGAGAGTTCCCACCTGCTTACCCTTTTTATAGGTTTCTTCGTTTCCTGATTTCACATCGAGCAAACATAAATCAATGTCGTCAATCTGTTCGGTCTGAATAGTTACGGCCTCAAAAAGCCCTGACGTATCTAAACAGGTGTGCACACCATTTCTCTCGCTGCGCGGAAAACACGCGAAACGAAAGCTGGCTGCATCATAGATTTCTCCACCAGAGAAGGTTATGCCTCCTCCTGTAGCTTTTGAAAAGATCCTTGTAGCGATCAACTTTTTAATCATATCGTCTAAACACACTGGCTGACCGTCACGCATTTTCCACGTATCAGGATTCTGACAGTACTGGCAACGTAAAGGACATCCGCTCATAAAAACGGTCACGAAATGTGCTACTCCATCAACAGTAGTAGTATTGATATCCCAAGAATGTACAAAACCAATATCACTGCTTTTTGAATGCTTGCAGACGATCGCGGCGATCTCAAACCTACTGGAGATTCAAACCAGAAAGACCGCCCATCAGTGTTTGATGAGCATACTCCTTCGATTCACGAAGCATATGCTGTTGTGCTACGAAAGGCTGCCATGCTACTCTTTGACTATATCGTGCTCAAAGCTATCACTCAAAGTTAGCTAGTTGATTATATAAAAGGCGAGTGAAACACCCCGCCCTGCATATTTTCTTATTTTTAGTCAGACACGGCGCCTGCGTGGAAGGTACGAGAAATAACATCGAGCTGTTGTTCCTTTAGTGAGCTTCACGAAGTTCACGGCATAACCAGATACACGCACAGTCAAATGTGGGTACTTATCTGGATTCTCTACTGCATCTTCGTTGTCTTCACGCAGAACATTGATGTTTGCATGATACAAACCATGACCATTACCTGCGTCGAGAATGCCTCACAAGGTCTGCCGATACGCTCGTCTCATCATCGACCCAAAACCATCAGGGGTGATGGTATTGGTTAGAGAGATACCGTCGAGAGCATCATCGTAGTCAATCTTTCCAACAGAGAAACATGGAGGCAACATACCATGAGAATCCATACCATTCTCTGGTTTGCACATCAGGGAGAATGGGGTGCCCTTCTTATGACCAGATGGGAAGGAACCAGTGTTCTTACCATATTCCACATTAGAGTGATGGTCAGAAATGGACTGGGTTGAACTGCACCACGGTATACAGGCAGGGCGACGAACCTGACCCATAACAGTGGATGCAAACTCACTTTGCAGTCATCTGCACGATCATCATCGTTACCGTATACTGGGAATTCACCTTCAGTACGGAAGTTAACGATAAGATCGTCTGGTGCGCCTTCATATTCTTCGTGCGTTCCGGAGCGTCCTTATTGTAGATTGAGAAGACCTTTGCGTACTTTACGGCTGCCAGAGGAGTTCGCTGCAATAGACAAACCGGACATACCAGCAACCAAGAGGTACGACTTCCTTGTCATGCAGAGCCATTTCGATGGATTCGATGCGCATACTTATCGTGCATGTAGTGAATGATGTTCAAAGCTTCAACGTAGGTCTCAGACAAACCATTCGAGCCTTTGTCGTAGTTTGCGCGAACGGACTCGAAATTCGAGGAACCATCGTCGTCAAACTTGACTGGCTCGATAACACCGGAGTCGATAACGCGCATATCGGTCATCTCATCGCGACCATCGTTCAAAGCGTAGAGGAATGCCTTTTGCAGTGTTTGCGAGCTGCGAAGAACTGTACATCCGCTGCCTACACGCATTGGGGATACGCAGCATGCGATTGCTGCATCGTCGCTCCCAGTGGGGAAACGAATATCCCATCGGATTCGTACTGGATTGCGGAGGTGTCGATGGAGATATGAGCGCAGAAAGCGCTAGCCTTCTGAAGCTTTTGGATCCCAGAAAATGGTGATATCCGGTTCTACGCATGGGCTCGAGGTGCTCCAAAGTCAACGTGTTGAGCAGACGGAAGGAGGTCTTGGTTACCAGCACGACCATCATCGCCGAAACCTGCATCAACTATGTTGCCCAGTATGGATCGCCGGAGAAGATGTTGTCGTAATCCTTGGTACGCAAGAAGCGTACGATACGAAGCTTCATAACGATGTTATCGATAATTTCCTGAGCTGGTTTCGGTGAGGATACCGCGCTTGAAGTCACGCTCGAAGTATGCATCGAAAGCAGCCGGACAAACGACCGATAGACATTGCTGCGCCATCCTGAGCTCTTAATAGATGCCAGTAGCTCCATGTAGATCCACTGTACCGCTTCCTTAGCGTTCATAGCTGGACGCCCCAAGTCCAAAACCATATTCTATTGCCGAGAATGATGAGCTTTTTAATGCCTTAATCTGCTCATCATGCTCTTCACGGAAACGAATCCAGTGTTCAATTTCGTCTCGGTGAAGTCGTTACGGTAAGGGAACGGAATCCTTTATCGCGCTTCTTGAATTCAATCAAAGTATTTACACCGTACAGAGCTACACGACGATAGTCGCCGATAATCGACCGCGACCGTATGCATCTGGTAAACCGGTGAGAATCTTTGCGTGACGTGCGCGCTTAATACGAGGTGTGTACGCCGAATACGCCATCGTTGTGTGTCTTGCGGTACTTAGTGAAGATCTTTCTTCACTTCCGGATCTGGCTCCTGCCAGCTTCCTCATAGCTCTGCTCAACCATGCGCCAACCGCCGTTAGGGCATCACGGCACGCTTACATGGGAACGTCTGTCTGAAGACCAACAACTACATCGTCTTGATCATCGATGTATCCTGCTGGGAATGCGTCGATATCTCGCTGCGTGCTGAGTGTTCACATCATAAACGCGCTGCTTACGTTCTCAGCGAGGTACTCGTCGTCGAGCTTCTTCCACAAATGCTTGGTCTTATCAGCTGCATCTGCGAGGAAAGGATTCGTCACCTTCATATGGGGTATAGTTCTTCTGGATGAAGTCGCGTACATCGATGTCGGACTTCCAATTACCGTCTACAAAGCCTTCCCAAGCTTGCAGCCTGGAGTTCTTCAACGGAAATAGCATTAGCTTCTACAGCCGCCATTATGTCTCCTTGTGGTTGCATCTACGGCGATGTATATGTTCAACGCCGAACACTATCCATTTTAGACTGCGTAATCAGAAAAATACCATTTTCGCGTGACTTGCTCACATTTGCATAGTCACGCGAAAGGAAAATATAGTAACGGTACTAACAGCGAATATGTATTTTATTCGCGGAAAGCGCTGGTAACAGGCAGATGACGGTCGCGACCGAAAGCTAAAGCCGTAACTTTTGAGCCGAGAGGATATTGACGTCGTTTCCATTCTGCACGGTCTACCAAACGCATGACTGTATCAACAGTTTTCATCAAAACCATCGGCAGCAAGTCCGCACGACCATGAGCTTTCTCGATATAGGCTTCGAGCACGGCATCAAGAAGCTCATATTCTGGTAGCGAATCTGAATCTTTCTGACCTGGACGTAGCTCCGCACTTGGAGTGCTTATAACAGAATTTTTCTGGAATTGGTGGCACTTCACCGCTGCAGCGCCCATGCATTACGCCAACGCGACAGCTGCCATACGCGCGTCTTCAACACATCTCAATCGGCATATCCCCCACTGCGTCACCATAAATAGTCGAATATCCACACGCGCACTCCGACTTATTTCCCGTGCCAGTGCCAGCAACCCATGCGCATTCGAATACGCCATCACAATAACACCACGCAGCCTCAGCTTGTAGGTTCTCTTGGGCAACACCGTCCAAAATGAAGTTGCTGTTGATAAGCATCGAACAATGGCTCAATCGGCTGAGTTTCATAGTGCGCACCAATATTTTCGGCTAACACCGCAGCATCATCTTTGGAACCATCCGACGAATACATACTGGCATAGAAATACCCATACGTTTTTCGCCACCGCAAGCATCTGCCGCCAGCAGCCACTAAGCGGAGTCATACCGCCCGACAAACCGAGCACTACCCCGCTAAAAAACCTGTTTTGCGCATATAGTCACGCAAACCCAACACACATAGCACGATACATTTTCTCGTCAGAGTCCATCTGTTCTGCCATGCTATCGCAACTGCTTGAACCATCAGCGCAGAGTCCACACAGCAAAAATCCTCATCGAATTGTTGCAGACGCGCTAAAAACTTCCCCAGACCTCGTTGACAACAAAACTTCCACCATCAAAAATCAAGTCATCTTGCCCACCCACTTGATTGACGTACATAACCGGTGCATGCACTCGCGAGCGCGCTGAACACACAAGTCATAGCGTGTGTGATCTTTATTTTCTTCGAACGGTGAGCCATTAATGGTGATGAGCACATCAAGGCGAGCATCCTTTAATTGGTGATGCGGGGCCGTTGTCTTGCCAAATATCCTCACAAATCGCAAAGCCCGCGCGGTATCCATCGATATCGATGACGAGATTATTGTGTCCTGGTGTGAAAATACGGAATTCGTCGAAAACTCCGTAATTTGGCAGGAACTGTTTATCGTAAGAGTAGGCAATGCGCCCCTTTGAAGAACGAGCAGGCTGTTAGTTGGGCGTACATTGCTGAAGATGCCTGTTGGGCGCGCGATTGTCGTAGGCTCACTTGTCCCTAGGCTCGCCTGTTGAGATGCGCTTGTGTCCACCAACTTGTAAGCACCCCTGCTCCCCCGTGAACGCTCTCCCACCGTTCCTATAACCACGTATAGGTCGCCATAACCGCTCTCCTCTAAACGCTTAGCGAGCGCGTTTACTGCATTGTCTGATGCTCGGCGGAATGTGGCACGTAAAGCGAGATCTTCAATAGGGTAAACCAGTAATCGTCATTTCTGGGAATACAACAACACGCGCTCCTGTTCATATGCACGCTGAGCACCGTGCATAATTTTTCTCGCAGTTTGACTGTATATCGCCCTACGCTTGTATTGATTTGTGCCATAGCACAGGTAATTGTACTGTTTGTGTCATTGTTCTTCTTCCCTGCCTGAGTTGGGTGGTTGTGTAGGTTTGATTTTATTGCGTCGGTTTACGATTTAAGATACCACTAAGAGAGCTCTAAAAAGTCCGCTAAGAGCTGTAAGAGAGCCACTTGTTTGTTTCCAGCTTGATTGTTTGTACTCTTTGTTATTACTCTGATTGGTCTCCGATACGGTTTTTCGTTCACTGTAGTTTCTTTGTCCTTGTGCTCGGTTCTGCGCTGACTGACTCTGACGAGACTGTTTTATTCACGCTCTTCACATCACTACTATTGCGCGCTTGAGTATTAGCGCTGTGTCCGTCACCATTATGCGCGTCGCTTCTCTTACTCGAAGTATTGCTACTGTCTCTATCACCACTGTGCGCATGACTGCTCTTGTTTCCGTGCAATATGGCGCGAATACGTTCCATACGGGAGCCTACTTCACGTTCATACCCGCGGTCTGTGGATGGTAATATTCTCGTCCCGCGTAATTCTTCCGGTAAGTATTCTTGAGTGGCGACTGCTCCTGCGCACATCATGCGCATAAATATAGCCTTTGCGATTGCCAAATTCTTCCATAAGCTTGCTGGTGCGTTACGTAAATGTAGAGGCACTTCGCCGATGCGTCCTGCTTTCACGTCAGCGAGTGCGGCGTTGATGGCATTGTAACTAGCATTCGATTTTGGGGAGCGGTTGCTACAGCGAGAACTGCTTCGCCCAAAATAATGCGTGCTTCAGGCATGCCGACAAGAGCTACTGCTTGAGCGGCTGCTACGGTTACTTGCAATATTTGAGGTGCGGCCATTCCCACTCTTCTGCGGCAGCGATCATAATGCGTCGAGCAATGAAACGTGGGTCTTCCAGCGGTAAGCATGCGTGCCAGATAATGCAATGCTGCATCAGGGTCGGATCCGCGCATGGATTTAATGAAAGCGCTGGCTACATCGTAGTGATTGTCTCCCTGTTTTGTCGTAGCGCAATTGTGCACATCGAGTACGGAGCCAATAACCCTGCGGATCGACTACTGGGCGACGCTCTCCTTTTTGCGTTGCCGCTCTATGGCTACCGAACCGGCTGCTGCTTCTAGGGATAGTAGAGATTTGCGCGTCTCCGCCCTGCCAGACGTGCGATATCTGCAATAGCTTGTTCGGTTACTCGTATTTCGTTATTAAGACCATCAGGCGCTCGATAGCACGCCGTATAACGTTTTTGATGTCGTTTTCTGTGAGCGCGTTGAGTTTGACGACTACTGACCGCGAGATGAGCGGAGAGATAATAGAAAAGCTTGGATTTTCTGTGGTTGCAGCGATGAAAGTGATGTCACGATTCTCGACGCTCGGTAAGAGAGCATCCTGCTGCGATTTAGAGAAGCGATGAACCTCGTCGATGAATAGAACGGTTTCTTGATGTGGTAACCAGGCGTTCATGCGCGCGCTAAGCACTTCCCTAATATCTTTGACTCCGGAAGTGACTCGCTGAGAGTTCTTCGAGCTCGACCTGATTGTTGCGCCACAATGTAGGCTAATGTGGTTTTGCCTCACTCTGGGAGCAATCTGAACAGAATAATGGAGGTGGGAGCTGTTCTCGATTGTGTGACTGCGCTGCCACGCGGCGTAGTGAGATCCGGCACCGAGAACATGATCTTGTCCAATGACGTCGTCGAGAATTGGGGCGCATGCGCACGGCGAGGGGGCACAAGAGCCTCATCAGCTGATGCTGCTGAAAATAAATCATCCATATTAGTCTCCCCACGCAGGTAAAATCTTCAATCACATTCACATCGTAGCTTTCGAAGACCACGTCTCCTTGTTCATGTGTGGAATCAAGGTCAACAATACCGTCTATCGCCCAATCATAGTCGCCCTCGATGTCACTACAGAATCTGACGCACATGCCATCGATGATGTGTTTTTCCCTGCTTATCATCAATCATAAAGAACTTTGATGAACGTGCATCAGCAGTAGTCAGCAAGCCATCATGCTCATCATAGAAACTCATCTAAAGCATCTTCCCATTCATGTACAGGCATTCCCCAAGCACTATCTAATTCCCCCAGAGCGGACGCATCATCGAGATCTCATATACTGCACTCGCTTAACATAAAGCGTTACGCACAAGAGTAGTCAAGCCTTTTCTTATGCGCGGCAATAACATCTATAACTGGTGGAGCCGTCTGCGTGTCTCGTTCTTTTCTTGAGTTAATCCTGCAGCAGCTTCCCATTCATCCACCAAAGACGAATCAACACTGCGAACAACCACATCCAACCAGTCAATAATAGTATCTAACTGTTCGTCTCTTTTTATCGCGCGGAACGGTACGGCTTAATGCTCGATAAGCGTCAGACAGATAGCGCAACAAAAGTTCCTTCACTGCGCGCTAAGCCCATCGACGATGTGTACTCACTAAATGAGCTAGCTGTCTCTAACATATTGCGCACAACCGATTTACACTGCAAAGAATAATCAGCTGCCCACGGAGCATCTGTGCACACCGCAAGAAAGCAGGAACAAGCAAATCTTTTAATGGTTGCGGATACGTAATCTTCCTGCAAACGATCCATACGCTCGTCATACTCTAAGCCTTCATCTTTCATAACTCGCATAGCCTCGTCACGTGCTCTACGTTCTGCACACGTAACACAGCAAACGGGTTCTCCAAAGTCGCCTCTACAGCAGAGACAACGTCAAGCGCGTATGAATCAGACTCAGGGTCGAGTAACTCTAAAACAGCAATAAGGAACGGAGATAACGGCTGATCCAATGCCAAATCTTCTGGCATATCAATCGTTAACGTATAATCCATAGACCCATCATCTAACTCCCATTTTCTCCACAATATGAGAGTCAAAGAGAGTGCGTGAAAATCTGGCAGCACGTTCACGCAGTTTATTCTGCTCCTCAGCTCCCACCTGAGATTTTTAATAAGATTCACCACTGCGCCCACGCATCTCCTCCATGAGAAATAACATTAAGCACCATGGAATGAGTAATCTGCATATGCGGTACAAGAACTTCAGGCTGCGATTCAATAAGCTTCGTAAAGGTTGCTTCCGTCCAATTCACGAAACCTCAGGAGCCTTTTTCTTCTTGACTTTTTAAGCTTCTAGGATCATTACCCGCTTTTAGCTAGAGCCTTCGCATTTTCAATCTCATGTTCAGGAGCAAGAGCAATCTAATCCTTCAGAATCAAAACCGCTTCGTCCAGCTCGACCAGCAATCTGATGGAATTCACGCGTCCGCAAACGACGCTGCTTAAAACCGTCATATTTGGTCAACATAGTAAATACAACGGTATGAATAGGCACATTAATACCTACGCCCAACGTATCAGTACCGCAAACAACAGGAAGTAAACCATCTTGAGCAGGTTTTTCACTAAACGGCGGTAACGCGGTAACATGCCTGCATGATGAACACCAACACCAGTAAGCAGTAAACGCTTCAAAGTTTTACCAAAAACAGTAGTAAAGCGCGTATCTCGTAAAGCTTCTTTTGATTTTATCGCGCTGTTCACGTGTCGAAACGCCCAGATTAGCTAACTGTTGAGCGGTTTCCACAGCAGCTTCTTGAGCAAAAATGCACCACATAAACCCCGACCATGACCTTGCTGAATCTGTGTGCTAATCACACTGTGCACATCGTCGAGAACATATCCATACTGTAAAGGAACGGGACGCTCAACACTTGAAATAATGCTAACTTCTCGACCGCTCGTCTCCTCCAAAGACTGCGCAATCTTGTCGGTATCGCCTAAAGTGGCGCTCTATAAGTACAAATTGTGTATGAGGCAAGTAACGAGCGGAACTTGCCACGCCCAGCCGCGGTGAGGATCAGCATAAAATGGAATTCATCCACTGCTACGCAACTCACATCTGCACGCTCTGCCCTCACGTAAAAGCTTGGTTGGCGAGGGATTTCAGCAGTACAACACACAACCAGAGCTTGAGGAATTTATTTGAGAATCTCCCAGTAATCATGCCCACATTGTGTGCGCCAAAAACAGATACGAGCTCAAAGAATTTCTCCGATACGAGGGCTTTCAAAGGAGCTCGTATAGTAGGAACGCTTCTGCTGCGCTAAAGCCACAAAATGCATTCCTAACGCAATTAAAAGATTTACCTGAGCCTGTGGGCGTGTTGACGATGGCATGATGACCGACAAGATTTCCAGTAAGGATTCTTCTTGATGAGGCCATAAATCGACCCCACGAGCGTTGCGCGCCCATAAGACGAAAAATATCGAAAAGAACAGAAGCATCAATATCGCTACTGTTGTCTATCTGCTCCCTGCACCATCTGTGCCGCATAGCCTAAACTTGCGGGACGTTGCGTCCATTCCAGTTGTGCTGGAGCACCTCGTCTACAGTCATGAGATTTCTTTCATCCTTATGCGCTCTGCGTATGCGCAGCACGCCATCGAGTTATGTTCTCCCCCATGATTGTAGCGCAGCTGTTCTAGAACAAGCATATGTATGATGCGATGGTGTTGTTCATATTTTATGAACGCGCCGTGCATTCCATGCTCCATAGTGAGTCTGCAGTACTATGCCATGAAGATGCGATGAATCCAAGTATTAGCCAAAGCAATAAGCAAAAGCACATTAATACCGTAGATTATTCGTGACAGCAAGAGGTAATCTTTACTGCGCAGACTGCGCGATAACCATAATCCCCACACAGATGAACATACAAGTCCAATATTAATCACGATGCGCATAACAGTATTTTTCACATCGAAAAACATCAGAGAATGGAAAAATAACGCGGCTGTTACTACTGTCCATAAAAACAGTAAAAATAATCAGAGAATTAATCTTTTCCATTTTTCCTCTCTTTGAGGCTCCAGATAGACGAGATTTCCGGGCGATAGAAAATCAATTAATTCTTTAAGAATACTCAAAACAAACATTGTGTACATACTGCAGTGCAGTATGTACACACATAAATCGTCTAAGAATAAGAGTTTATGTTTTATTCTTCGTCCTCATCAGGATTGTAATCTACGCCTGTTTCAGCGCGCTGTTCCTCAGAGATAGGAGCTGGAGCACCAGTTAATGGATCGGTACCGCCACCCGCCTTAGGGAAAGCAATAACGTCGCGAATAGAATCTTCGCCAGCCAAAATAGATGCGCAACGATCCCAACCGAAAGCAATACCTGCGTGTGGTGGAGCACCATACTTGAATGCTTCGAGCAGGGAAGCCAAACTTGTCGTTCGCTTCTTCTTCGCTAATACCCAAAAACGTTAAGCACACGGTCTTGAATATCATCGCGATGAATACGAACAGAGCCGCCACCAATTTCATTACCGTTGCACACAATGTCGTAAGAATCAGACATAGCGTTACCTGGATCCTTATCGAAAGTATCCAACCAATCTGCACTCTGGCATGGTAAATGGGTGATGTACCGATGTCCACTCGGAATGACCAACCGCCACATCGTCATCATCGGCATCTACTGGCTTGAACAATGGAAGTCCACAACCCACGTAAAAGCGAACTCATCCTTCTTCAAAATACCTTCGCGTTTAGCAATCTCAACGCGAGCAGCACCGAGAAGAGTCTGAGATGCTTCACGAGCACCTGCGGCAGAAGAATACAGCGTCACCGTCTTGTGCACCAGTGGCTGCCTTCAATCCTGCACGCTCTTCATCAGACAGGTTCTTTTGCCACAGAATCTCCAGTTCGCCGTCAACACCAAACTGAACATAAGCTAAGCCCCTTAGCACCACGCTGACGAGCCCATTCTTGCCAGCCATCAAACTGTCGGCGAGGCAAATCAGCAGCACCGGAACATACTACTGCACCCACATAGTCTGCTGGAATACGCGGAATGGAGTGTTCTGAGTAGTCAGTCAGTTCCACAATCTCATTGCCGAAACGTAAGTCTGGCTTTATCGGAACCGTACTTATCCATCGCATCTTTGTAGCTAATACGGTTGAATGGAATCTGAATATCGTGACCTGCCGCAGCCCACACATCCTTTAACACACGCTCAGCCATAGCAATCACGTCTTCTTTGACCAACGAAAGCCATTTCCATATCGAGCTGAGTGAATTCAGGCTGACGGTCTGCACGGAAGTCTTCATCGCGATAGCAACGAGCCAACTGGTAGTAACGCTCAATACCAGAGACCATAGTAGCTGCTTAAGCAATTGTGGAGACTGTGGCAAAGCGTACCATGAGCCTGGATTCAAGCGCGAAGGCATCGAGGAAGTCTCGAGCATCTTCTGGAGTGGACTTAATAAAGGTTGAGTTTCCACCTCAGTAAAGCCCATCTCATCCAAAGCAGCGCGAGCAGCCTTAGACATAGCAGAACGCATCAGAAGATTGTTATGCATCTGAGGACGACGTAAATCCAAATAGCGATACTTCAAACGCACTTCATCACTAGGAAGCTGCGTTTCAGACTCATTTTCCAAAGAAGTAGACACCTGGAAAGGAAGTGCTGCAGACTTAGCAAGAATATCGATAGTGTCAGCAACAATTTCTACCTTACCTGTGGATAAGTGATCGTTTTCGTTACCTTCTGGACGCAAACGCACAGCACCGGTAACAGAAACAACGAATTCGCTACGCAATGGGCGTGCCATATCTTCGTCATTGATCACAACCCGCACTCAAACCAGAGGCATCGCGCAAATCAATAAAAAGCTACACCGCCGTGATCACGACGACGATCAACCCAACCAGAAATGGTAACTGTGATCAATAAGTTCTTCAGTTACATCATGAGCATGATGTGTTCTATACGCTGTCTGAGACACTTTTTCCTCATTTATGCTAGTAATTTTCAGGGTAAGAATATCAAAAACCGCTCTACAAGAAGCCAAATCACACAGACCATCTCATGAGCCATATGTAGCTTCAAACCGAGCAAAAACAGCAGAACGGCTATGGACTTGCAGAAGATTAAGTGCAGACACACCATCTCGTATGCCTGCACTCCTGTTTATCAGTCTGTATCAGCTGTTTTGGTATGCACTTTTAGTCAGCGTTCTTCACCTCAACACGACGCTAGCAAACTCCTCTTGCGGCGCCCACAGACGCATCAGCAGGAATCTGCTCACCAGTAATAATATTTTAACCTTCAGCAGTATTCTCGCCATTATCGTCAAGCGTCGAAGGAATCCATACATATGGAATACCCAACTTATCGGCGTACTTAATCTGCTTTACCAAGTTTTGCAGCGGTTGAGCTACATCGGTTGCAATACCGCGAGAACTGCAAAGCGCGGGCAATAGCGTTTGACTGTGCACGATGTTCTTCATCCCATACGGCTACCGAAAGACGGCTGCTGGAGAAATACGAGATGCACTAGCCTGAGCAGACCCCAACATGTGGAAACTAAACGTGACAAACCAATAGACAAACCCACACCTGGATAAGTCTTCTTACCCTGCGTAGCCAAATTATCGTAACGACCACCCGAGCAGACAGAACCCTAAGGAGACACGCCCTCTAAGAAGGTTTCATATACAGAGCCAGTGTAATAATCCAAACCGCGGGCAATCTTCAAATCAGCAATAACTGCACCCAGGACGGATAGCGGCTGCTTTCATCAACAATCATGCCCAAAGTATTCAGACCATCGAGAGCCAAAGCGTATGCCTCTCCATCTTTATCTCACACCTTGAGCTTCGCACAAAAGCATCAAACTTTTCACGCAACTCGCTACCATTGGCAGCACTCAGTTCAGCCAACTGCAAGCATGCGGCAGCTTGGTCTGCTGATGCTCCACACTCTTCTTGTAGCAGACGCGATACTTCATCGGCACCAATCTTGTCGAGCTTATCAATTTCGCGCAATACGCCTTCAATATCGGTTAAACCAACACCGCGGTAGAAGCTTTCGGACAGCTTACGATTATTCATGAACCGTTGCCTTTGGCAAACCATAAGCACGCAACTGTTCAAGAGCTTCCCACCATAATCAGTGGAAACATCCACCTCGCAGTGAGCTTTGGCAAATCGCCATTACCCACCACGTCGATATCTGCCTGAACAAACTCACGGAAACGACCTTCTTGAGGACGTTCACCACGCACACCTTCTGAATCTGCCAGCGTTTGAAAGGAAAAGCGATTGCTCCTGAATTTTCAACCACATATCGAGACAGAGGAACAGTTCAAATCGAAATGCAAACCGAGACGTTCCCTCAACAGGCTCGTCATTCTCGTATGCCGAGATCTTGCAAACGTGACAACAAGTAAAATTTCCTACTTGTTTCGCCTTTTTTTCAACAAACTTGAGCCTTTTTCCACGGCACGAGTTTCAATCCCCAAGAAACCGTGAGCTCAAATATCGAACGAAGAGTGTCCATAACCTGCTGTTCTACAACACGTTCTTGTGGAAGCCACTCTGGAAAAACCTGATAATGATGCACCTCAGCCATACTCCTTATAATAGGTTAGTCACGGGAAAATATTAGATTTTCCCCTGCTTACTGAAGGAGTGCATATGTCTCAAGACGCATCCACCACATCCGAAAAACGCATCCGCGCCCTGCAACACCAGCAGCTTTCGCTGCTAAGGCTAAAGCTGCAGCTCCTGCAGCGTCCGCGACGACGCACAGCGCAACTGTGTGCATGGTGGAGCAGAATTAGAAAAAGCAAAGACTTTTTGGTCGCGTCGCTGAGACGGCACTGTTTTTGTTTCGAGAACAATACTGAACGCGAAATTGGCCAGTACACCAATGCAAACAGCGATGAAGCACTCTCCTTCTATGCACGTCGCTACCTCGATCTTAAAGCGAAGATTGATCACGCTCGCGCTCGCTTTGGAGTCTCACACTAATAAGACTCGTGAGATTGACGAAACTTTGAAATCTCTAGCTGAGAGATTACTCAGCCCTGCTGTTGTGGGCGATATTCCTGTCTGTAGCGCTGACGTCGAGGAATTGAAATCTTTGGGCGAAGCAGCAAAGGAGAGAGATTGCTCAGCTCATGCTCAGGCTGTGAAAAGTTTCAGTGAAAAGCGTACCGCTATTGTTGAAAGCTGAGCTCTTGCAGCTTCTCATGCGATTCGACCAATCGGCGCAATGCAAGTGAGAAGTTCTCTGAATTATTCCCAAGTGGCAGGATGTTCAAAGCATTCAGCTCGAATTGAGTAAAGCTCTGTAGCTGATGAATTGTGGGGACGTTTCTCCAGGCACGTCAGCACTTTTAACACTCCAGCACCGCAAGTGGGTTGCCGCTCGTGACGCTGCTCGAAATTCTGCTCGTGAAGCCAAGCAGAACATTAGTGCGCAGGGCAGAAGAGCTGAAAAATTCTACTGAGTGGGTGAAACTTCTCGCAAATTCAACCAGTTAATGAATGACTGGAAGAAGGCTGACGTGTGGGTCGCACTGAAGACGACAACTTGTGGAAAGCAGTTCCGTGCTGCTGCAGATGTTTTCGATGTACGTCAGGCAGATCGCGACCGTTTGAAACGATTCTGGAAGAAAATCTGGCTGCTAAGGAAGCTTTTGCTTGCCAAGGCTCAGCTCTTGTACCAGTTGCAGACGTGCACAGGCTGCGAAGGCAGCTCGTGCAGTCAGGTAAGATTCAAGACGAATGGGATGCGATTGGTCGCGTTCCTCGCGACTGATTTGGGTCGCATTGAAGCTCGTTTGGATGCTGTGGAAAAGCAGATTAAGACCGTCGAAGAGAGGAATGGAACCGTACCGATCCTAGAGCTCATCGCTCGTAAGTCATCTTTCACAGCTCAGTTGGAAGCTCAATTGAATCTGGACGAGCGTATTGCTGCCGAAACTGATGATGCTAAGCGTTCTCAGTTGCAGGCTGAGCGCGATACTGAGGCTCGAGTGGTTGAAACGCAGTACAGTAAGCCTCAGGTCTGATTAATGAAGGTTCGGGTTTTGAATCCGAACCTTCATTTTTTTATTGGGTCTTCGGACTAAGCGGTGTTGTGCTTTGATTAGCTGGTTTCATCGGATTTTATAGCGGGGTTTTTGAGGTTGCAGGTGCGTGGCTTGTAGCTGTTATGCGCAATCAGGCTTCAAAACACGGTAAAATTCGAAGTGCTCTTACTCTCCACATTCTGCTTAACCGATTAACACCTGTTATGCCAGTTTTGATGCACAAAAATGGCTTCAAAACTGGCATATCGGTTGCGCGTATCGACTTCACGCATGAAGTAAAACCACATTCACTCCGAAACGATGCCTTGACGCATGACTGCCAGAGGAATCAGCTAGAACCCTACTAGACAACATCCGCCCCTAACCCCGCGAAGTCCCAGAGTCGGTAAAATCAATCACAACATGAGTACGCATTCAACAACACGAAAAATTCGGATGCATCCTAACTGCAACAGACACCATACTCACAAAATCCCTGCACGAGTATGCACGCATCAATCTACTTATCAATATGACGTATGCGTAGCTTGGAGTCATCCTTAGTGCCAGTTAAACGATAAACATCGAAAACACCATCAATTTTTACGGATTGATGCCAACAGCTGGTTCAAATGGCTCATATCAGCCATTTCAAAACTGTATTGGCTAATAGCTACACGATCATCACCGGTAGAAATAGTTCCTGCAACAATATTGACGCCCGCATCAGAAAGCACAGCGCACATCTCGAGAGCAGACGTCCTCGATCCAAAGCTTCTACTTGGATTTTTACTAAGAACACACCTTGAGCACTCGTCCAACTCACATCGACGAGGCGCTCTGGCTGATTTTTCTTCAAACTTGCTACGTTCACGCAATCTTCGCGGTGAACAGATACTCCCTGCTCCACGGGTAACACAGCCACAATCTGATCTCCTGGCACAGGAGTACAGCATTGCAAAGCTTTAACCCACATCGTCCACGCCTTTAACGGATACGCCAACAGATTTTCGTGCGACGATATCCCGCTACCGGAGCGCCTACGCAAAGGAACAATATTTTGCTCAGGACTCTCGTCAGCATCATCGTCCACGAACTTGAGAATATGAGTAATAACGTTCTGCGTGAGACTTGACCCTCACCAATAGCTGTATACGGGGAATCAACATCTGGATAACCCAAATCGTCTGCTACAGCTACGAAAACTTCAAGTCTGGTGTAATTTTGCGTAAACAGATTACGCTTACGCAAAGCGCGTGTCAGTTCGTCGCGACCTTCTTCCATGTTTTTCAGTTCGACGTTCTTTCGTGAACCACTGACGACTTTTATTGCGCGCCTTTGGCGACTTAACAAAGTTCAACCAGTCGTGAGAAGATCAGCATTTTTCTCCGCGCGAGGTAATAATTTCAACCGTATCACCGTTTTGCAGCTTCGTATCTAGTGGCATCAGACGCCCATGATGACGCGCACCCATCGTATGGTGTCCAACTTCTGTATGAACAGCATACGCAAAGTCTACCGGTGTTCCCTCTTGCGGAACTGAAAACAATCTTTCCTTTAGGAGTAAACACATAAACTTGGCTGGCTCCTAAATCATCTTTTTAGCAGCCGAGAACTCATCTGAATCAGGAACCTCACTTTTGCCAATCAACAAGCTGTTTAATCCACTGAAGGTTATCGTGTTCAAAAGAAATCGCTACTCTCAGCGTCTATCTTCTTACCGCGCTCAGCGTCCTGTTTATCGGGAGCAGATAAAGCGCGACCTGCTCGACCGTTTTCTTTATATTTCCAGTGCGCAGCAATGCCGTACTCAGCGCGACGATGCATATCCCAGGTACGGATTTGAATTTCTACTGGCTTACCGCCAGGACCTACCACTGTTGTGTGCAAAGATTGATACATGTTCATCTTTGGCGTGGCAATATAGTCCTTAAAACGGCCAGGAACTGGATTCCATCGAGCATGCACGGCACCGAGAGCAGCGTAACAGTCGCGAATAGAATCCACGATAATGCGCACACCCATCAAATCGTAAATATCGCCAAAATCATGACCACGCACAATCATTTTCTGATAAATGCTGTAATAGTCTTTTGGACGACCATTTATATTAGCATGCATTCTGTTCGTCGAGGTCTTCGCGAATATCGGCAATAATCTGTTGCAAAATACAGTTCGCGTTGACCGGCACGATGACGAACCAACTCCACTATTTCGTCATAAATCTTTGGTTGAAGAGTTTTGAAGCTCAGCTCTTCTAATTCAGTTTTAATGGCGTTCATACCCAGGCGATTCGCCAAAGGAGCATATACGTCAATAGTTTCTTGTGCCTTCTTATACGCACTTTTGGTTTCACATAACGCCATGTACGCGCGTTGTGTACACGGTCAGATAAGCTTAATAACGAGCACGCGCACATCACGACTCATTGCCACAATCATTTTTGCGAATAGTTTCAGCTTGGGCAGAATCTCCCACATCCATCTTGAGTTACTTCGACACCATCAACCAAACCTGCAATAGTGTCGCCAAACTCCTCACGACACTGATCCAAGGTGAAATCAGTATCTTCTACCGTGTCATGTAATAATCCAGCAGCAATAACTGTAGGACTCATGCCCAAAATCAGCTAAAAATCTGAGCAACTGCAATTGGATGAATAATATACGGTTCACCTGAGCGTCTGCGCTGTGGAGCATGTTGTACAACAGCACGTCTCAGGCACGCTGCAGCAAATCCGTATCAGCATCTGGGTGATGGAAGGTGCACACTTGAATAATAGGAAGTAACGGATTGAGCGGATCCGAACCAATTTCTGCACCTAGAATGCGTGAAGTAGGCGTTTGCGTCATGCTGTGTAAAATTCGTGTCAGCCATGTGTACCTCCTATCTCCCAGCTCTCTATCGCTTTTTATTATGCCTTATTGTGCCACACCGGTTGAGCCAAAGCCACGGTCAGAACGATCTGAATCAGGCAATGTTTCCGCTTCAACAAAGCGAGCTTCCACATAGCGCTGAATAACTAACTGAGCAATACGGTCTCCTGGCTCAAAATGAGCAGTGTTCTCAGGGTCGAGGTTAATCATAGGAACTTTAATCTCGCCGCGATAACCCGCATCAATAGTTCCTGGAGCATTAACAACGCTAATACCCTGCTTCACAGCTAAACCGGAACGAGGATGAACTAAACCAACGTAGCCTGCAGGCAGAGCAATAGCGATGCCTGCAGGCGCTAAAAATCGTTGGAAAGGCTTCAAATCAAAAGCGACTGTTGTGCGTAAACTCTACGCCAGCGTCACCTGCATGAGCATAATACAAGCCAGCCTTATTCACATCCTCGTTGAGGTAAGAAATAAGAACTTCAATATTTTCTGGCTCGTTATACATCTCATCATAGGCCATTACGCTGCACACTCCTTGCACACTGGCTGACCATCGTCATCTGTATAAGCCAACTGTGAGCGATGCTTTACCAAGAAGCACTCCAGAGCATACAAACTCGTCGCCCTGCATAGAACAACAGTTGACGCTTGAGTCCTCATTACTCAAATCGCTACCAGGAAGTTCGTACCCCTCAGCCAATGCGTTCTCATCATCATCCAAATCATTATTCTGATTCTGACGGGAGCTGGTGCCCAGAGCTTCGATGGATTCCTCGTCTTCGTCCTTGGACCGTGGAGTATCGTAATCCTGTGCCATAGCCCACTCCTTTCACTGAGTCTTTATACTGAGTCGCGCAGACGATACATCCGTCACGCGATATAAAACGACACGTGTCCTATGCGAAAGAGGATACTACAATTTTTCTATGGCACAAACTACGGACGTTGAATTGTGTGAAAAAAACAGAAAGTAAAATCACATAAATTTTACGTAACACAGACCGATACTTCTCTTGAAAAATACGCTTTCTGCAGAGCAATATTTGAAGGTTTTTCTTCAATGTCATAGCGCGAGATACGTGTGCGGAACACACCTGTATGAAGAAATCTCACATGTGTCCTATCCATTTTACGTATATGTGACCACCTACCCATAATATGGAAGTATTCATAGACGCAAGGAGTTTAATATGGCTGAGAATTCAAGTATTCCGGTAACTTTCGTTCGCGTTGACGCTAACGGTGACCTTATAGTAAAAGACCCACTGACTGGAGATCTTTTCTTTGAAATTACCTCGGAACTTGAACGATGCTATTGCTTCTGCTCGCAATAAAGCACAGACAGTTACTCAACAGGAAGAAAAACAGCCAGAAAAAAGTTCTTCCGCTGTCCACTATTCAGTCACTTATCCGTTCCGGACAGAGCCCACAGACCATCGCTCAAGAATACGGTGTATCCGTTTCTGCTGTAAACCGTTTTGCTATTCCAGTAGAAAAAGAAAAGGTTTTCATTACTTCTCAGTTCTTAGAAACTGTTGTTGGCACAGAAGAGATACTTCGAAAGTTAAAGATATTATTGCTTTTTCGCTTGCTCATGGGCGGTGATTACGCTGATGTACAGTGGAGGCGCATCACGTCAGGGGGCATAATCCATGGCGCATTCAGGCGAATTACGGTTTAGGAGAACACAAAGAGCGCTGAATGGATGTTTAATTCACGCAACCATTCTGTGGTGAGCGTCAACACACCTGCAGAGCGTTTACTGCGCGAAATGTCTGCAGCAACCTCACCTGTAGATAAAGAGCTATTCAGCACAGATGCTATTCCAGCTGCAGGTGCTACCACTCCTCTCCTCCATTTTTCTAATCAAGCTGTGTCTGCCAGCACAGGCACCTTCGAAACTGTCTCTATGAGGTTCTATGCGAGATAATACGCATATGAGCACAGAGCGCTTTTTAATGCTATTGTTTCTGGTCAGTCGCCTCCAATCAGCAGGTTCGCAACACGAAGAACAATCGCAAAGCGGCACAGAGTTACCTGCTGTACGCCGTACTTTGGCTGATCCATCAGATTTTCAATCAGAAAGAAGGCATCACGACTTCAGGCCGCAGATGTTCCACTCGATATGGATAATACCGAAGATTCAGCTCCGGTTATCAATCAAAGAGGACTCTCATATCTCTGGCTCTGATCAGTCTTCCAGTGCCGGCAGCAACAAAGAAGAAGGCGAAAAACAGAAGCGTCAGTAGCAACCGAACTTCTCAGCCTCCCTAAGCGTAAGCGTTCAGCTATCCAACGGGACGATATTCTTTTCGGTTCGCAGTCCTAGATGGCATTTGAGCTTATAGATATTGCCCTTTATGTAGACCAACTATGTAAAGGGCTATGCAATTAACTCGGCGAAACTGTTAAATTTGAGTCATTTCTTCAAATATTCACGTGGTTTACGCGCGTTTTTAATCAGATTAATTTCTCAATTACTCATCTGCTTTCTGCTCATATAATGAGCAGTCTATAAATACCCGCATAAATCGCGCTAAACTTTTGGAATTATCACGATTCTTATAAAGAATATTGAACATTTTTGATTTTCTTCAAATTTTTATGTAATCTTTCTAACATACTATTTTTAATAATAGTAAAAGTAAGTTGAATTATATTCAAGGTGATTATGTTATGCCCTGATTCACAAAGATTGCTGCTGGACTACTTGCAACTGTTTTAGGAATAGAGAACACTGAGTACATGTTCAGTAAACCTTAGTCTGCCGAGTAATACAACGAGCGATAACAACGCAAGTCAGCAGAAAAAGTAGGTACCTCCGAAGACTCAACAAAAGAAAAATCTCAAAATAGTCAGAAGAATCTGAAAAACCTGCCGATTTAACCGGCACATGGAAAACAGATGCCAACGAGGCTCGGATTTAATAGCCAAGATTACAAACGACACTATTACTATACGTGGGCACAGCCTCAAGCATCAGAAGAATCTGGTTTGTATGGAAGGAACTTTACGCCTCAACAACAGCTGGTGATTACACGCAGACCTCGCAGAGCAGATGAGCGATGCCATGAGCAAAGCAGTTGGATTGACAGCACAAGAATCAACGAAGAAATTTACTTATAGTAATGGTCAGATTTCATTTGATGTAACTGCACCTGGAACGACGATTTCAAAAACTCATAAACACTAAGCAGTAAAAAGCTGAGTTGCTATTTTCTGCACAACTTTGCTGTGCGGTAACCGACAGTAGTCCTCTCGTTATTTTGCCGTTAGATATGAGCCTTTATCAGGCGCTCAATAATCTCTTCGTACGAAGGTCTTACACAACGTCCAGAAGGAACGGAATATCAAGCTCAGCACGTGTTGAGATCCGTGCACAGCCGGCAAATGCGTCGCTACATCGCTGAGTGCGAGAATCTACTATCGTCACATTTTGAGGATGCCATAGCAATAACATCACCGATATACGGAAGAACGCGATCAGCGCAGGATATGTGTAATCCGGCAGCAATAGCTTCATCTTTTAGGCTAGACACGTGCTTTATCTTCAAGAGACGGCGCCACCGTTGCGCAACATCGTTCGATTCATTCCTCTTCAACATATAAGGACACTGCTCTCGGTTCACCGCCAGCGAGGACAACGCCTTTGCGCAGTTCAGGACGCTCAGCAATATCAATGCGCGTCGAACTGTCAGAACGCAATCATGCCATGATCGGCGGTAATAGCAATCAGCGATGCCTGGCGCCGCTTTTTAGCCAAACTTTTCAGCTGAGCATCGCACGTTCAAAGAGTTCTATCCAGCGCTCATTATCCCACCCATATTGATGCCCCATTTTATCTGCATCGCGAATATATCGTATGTTAAACCTGGCTCAAACGACGAGCGAGCGGCGGTAGAAAGCCGCTGAGATGGTTTGCTCCAGAAATATAGTTCGAACCTCGTAAAGCAGCGGGCGTTAAAGCAGAATTAGCAAATTTAGGGGAATCCTGAAGTCGTAACGCGCACATCCTGAGCACTTAACTGCTCAAAAATAGTTGGCTCACGCTGAATAAGTTCAGGATTAGCGCCGTTAGAAAATTGAATCATTTGGGAAAGCTGACCATTGTCTGGATTGATTTGAGAATAACCAGTCATTCCCGTTAAACCTGGGCGTTCCGTACCGAAAACGCTGAGCGCTGCAACAGTGAGTGGTAGGAAAGACTCGAAGAGTGGCTGTTGATTATGACTTTGATTAACTAAAGAACGCAAGTAAGGAGCAGTGACCTTTACGTTCCATGAGATTCCAAAAACCCAGACCATCGATAAGCACAACAATAACAGAGGATGCATGAGGAACGCCTAAATCTACTCGTAAGCGCTCAGCATCATTATGAATTGCAGTAGAAACTGGCGTTCCCAACGCGGCGGATAAAGCAGGTAAAACAGCGCTTAAATGACGTGCACCACCGCGACCTTGAGAATTTATGGCATCATAATTAACTACATCTTGTAACGACAAAAAGTTCTGCATCACTGTACACATCGGACATAGTGTCATTTTAATCATACGACGCATATCTAGACTCCGTACTCCTAGCAGACCGCATCGTTTATTACTGCTAACCGACCGCATCCCTCATCCTAGCGCGCACTATTTATTCACACACTCATTATTTATTCACGCACACCGCCATGCACGGCATCCCCAAATAACCTGCATACTCACATGCTCAATTCTCATCAAAACAGAGGAACAAAACAGATAAACAAAAACCGAGCGCGCATGGTCGCGAACGTGAAAACGGACGATATATAAAGTGGGACTGTGTTATATAAGGAGATACATGGCACGCAAACGCACACACGCCGCTACTTACGATCCTCGCGAGATTAAGGAAAATATCGTAGACACGCCGCTTCAGGAGGAAATGAGCAGAGTCCGTCTCGGGTACGCGTATTCCGTTATTTATGCGCGCTTTGCCTGATGCGCGCGACGGCATGAAAGCCTGTTCAGCGACGTATTATTTATCAGATGGGTCGAGATGGGTTTGACTCTGAGAAACCATATGAAGTCAGCACGTGTTGTGGGTGAAGTGATGGGTAAACTTCATCCTCACGGCGATTCTGCTATTTATGAAGCCATGGTGCGTTTGGCTCAGCCTTTTTGCTATGCGATTACCTTTTGGTGGACGGTCACGGTACTTTTCGGTTCGTTGGATGACGGTTATACTGCTTCGCGTTATACTGAAGCCGTTTTAGCTCCTTCGGCTTTTCGTGTGATTGATTCTGTTGGCGAAGAGCCGTTGATTTCACCAAATTACGATAATAAGCTAGAAGAGCCGACTGTGCTTCCAGGCATTCTCAATTTGCTGGTTAATGGAGCTTCGGGTATTGCGGTGGGTATGGCCACAAATATGGTCGCTCATAATTTGCGTGAGGTTGTGGTGGGCACAATGTGTTGAGCTGAAGCATCCCGAGGCAACCTCGAGGATGTGATGCCGCTATATTCCAGAATGGAATCTGCCCGGTGGTGGCATTATTATGGGGCGAGATGGCATTCGTGAGGCCTATGAGACGGGACGCGGAACATTACCACGCGTTCTGAAACGCATATTGAGAAGTGTGACGGCGCGTAAAAGCAGTGTGTTACTGAGCTTCCCTTTTATGGCTGATTCGAAAAGGTTTTGGAGCTGCATATCTGAAGGCGTCAAAAATAAAAACTTGACGGTATTTCCAGCGCGATTGATTTAACAGACCGTCATAACGGAACGCGCATAGTTATTGAAATTAAATCGGGTTTCGATCCTCAGGCCGTGCTTACTCAGTTATTTAAAGTACGCTCCTTTGGAGATAACTTCACTAGTAATAACGTGGCTCTGGTCGATGGACGTCCGCGTACTATGGGTTTGCTTGAGCTACTGAATGTATGGATTGCTCATCGTCGCGTGTTATTCGAAAACGCTCTGTTTATCCGTAAGCGTAAAGCTGAAGAACGTCTGCACTGGTAGAAGGTTGTTGCTTGCCTTATCGATGATGAGTTATTGAAGTTATTCGTTCTTTCGGATGACGCTGATTCCGCTAAACACCGTTTTAATGGCTGTTTTTTGATTTGAGACGAGGTTCAGGCGCAGTATATTTTGAGATTTGCGTTTGCGTCGTTTAACAAAAGATGACCGTATTGAGTTGGAAACAGAACGCGATGATTTGAAGCGTGCTATCGAAGAGCTCAATGAAAATTCTCGGTTCTGCTCGAGGTCTTAGATGGGGTTGTTATTGATTCCATAGAATAAGGCTGTTGAGCAATGGGAGATGATCGTCGCAGTATTTTGCTCGATGAAGGAGAAAACGGCTTTACTCCTGTACAGTCTGCTGTATCGTCTTCTAGCTCGTCTACCCCATCTGAGCAGACATCAACTGCGTTGGGTGTTGGTGGAGGTTCTTCACATGCTCAAGCCTTAGCTCAGGTTAATGCACAAATGCAGGCTAGTGCGCTTTGGGCTCAGTACGTGGTGCAGCCCCATCGTCCGCGCTGGAAGTAGAGATGTGCCGTGTGTTGTGCTCTGAGTGCTTCAGGGCGTGTGCACGATTATCTGCAACTGCTCGATGTATATCACTCTCAATGCGCTACCCCACGCTACGCTGATGATACTCTTCTCTCTTATTCAATCATCTACACGTTCAACGTATGCGCTCATTACGTCAGCAGGTCGTTTAGTGACAGCGCATACCTCGATTTACCTCGCTACGTTTCGGGCGTACTGAGGCTTAGCGCTGGCGTTCCAGCCGATGAGTTACTCGCAAGGCACAGAAAGTACCGACCCTGTTGAGGGTGAACATACTGCTGCTGTTATTTCTATGAATGACGATGATTCTACGCGCTGGCTTTGGGAACACAGTCAAACGGCGTTGTTAAGAGATGGAATGAGAATACCAACAACCATGGATTCATGGAGTGTTATCGATTTGAAGGATAATGACGAAGTTCTCCATCTGCTCAAGCGATGATGATGATCGTCCGTCTTGTATTTCTTCTGATTCATCTCTAACTTTTGCACGGCTTCGCGGTACGTTCCCAGAGATCCTTTACAGCTAGCGGTATGACTGGTATGAGACTATCTGAAGGTCAGCATATTGTCTGCTTTGCTGTTGTTCCTGCGGTAAGGTGGCATGGACGTATGACGATAACGAAGAAGAAATACTGCTCAGTCAGGCGCAGTAGTCGCCAACCGTTGCTGGAGATGCTGATGCTCTGCCAGGCACAGATAACGGCGCTTGCAAAAGTAACACCGGTGGGCAGTACCCACTACGAAGGGTCGTGCACACAGGTGGCGTGCGCTCAGCAACGCTTCCTGCGCGGTCAAAAACGCTGGTGCTGCTACGGTCGCGGACGTACCAGTCTTTGCTGCAGCGCAGAGTGGTCACCGGTGGATCTTCCTGCGAGTAGATATGCGTCGAGACGGTTCAGGTACGGAATTCGTGCTCAATAACCTGTTCTCCCGCGTATAAAATTAATGGTCGCGCCTAAGCACTGACCATTAATTTATTACTCATTTGCGCACAATCAGTTCATGCATGCCGCACAAAATAATAAACAAAATCAGCAAATAAACGGGTAAAATACACTGCTGAAATATTACGCGCTATAATACCGAATAGGTGGAGGCATCAAGATTTCCCGTATAAGCGCTCGCCATTTCAACACCAATCATGGCTTGAGAATGTTGTTCGCCAAAAAATAGCAGGAGTGGAATGAATAATACTTGGATAATCGACACAACCGACTCCAATAACAATTAAACCAATCATCGTCAAGGGATTCCATGGCGTAGAATCATAGTGACTTCAATACCCACTCTCAAGCACTATGCACTCCCAAACGAATCATCTGTGAATCAGTAAATCTCTGCAATACACCACCGCAGGCTAAACGACGGCTGTAATACCAATAAAGAAGTAGCTTGCAAGTAGCTGCATCTTCAGCAGTAATACCACGCGCTCTGCATGGCAAAAGTACTTGCCCATAATCTGCTGTTCCTTCAATACCACAGTAAGCTAAGAACATAAATAAAATCTCTTTAGCCATGAGCAGACGCAAAGTTGCTATAAGACCAAGAGGACAGAGTCCGCCTGTCAGCTCTGCTCAGTTTCCGAGCTATGTTCTGATTGTGCACCTCTTTTGCCCTACCATGGAGGAGAAGCAAAAACAATACAGGTAATGCCAATCTGAGATAAAGGAAATATAGCGATATCCAACTGCCATTGATGCTGCTGAGCAGCCAGCATACGCCATAATATAGGGCTAATAACAGTGCCCACTCCCACATGGCATGCAGCCAACTCATGCTGATGATGTACTATAATGTAACGCCACGTAATTATTCAGAGCTGCATCAATAGCTCCGGCCCTAAACCATACGGTATAGCCCTTAAGCACACTAATCCAAAAAGCTTGCGGAGCAGAGAAAATCCCGAGAGCGCTGCAGCGGTTGCAGCCACTGAAAATGCGCAACCTTGCCAGCACCTAACTTATAGGTTAAACGGTCACTGGAGCAGAGCAGAAATAATATGCCCAAAGTAATAATAAAAGTAACAATACTGACATATGATACGGGCACATGGAAAGCAGGATACATAGATGGCCATGCTGATCCATTAAAGAATCAGGAAGACCCAGAGCGAGATAAAAGCTAAATAAATGACGCCCAAAGTAAAGTTCGTCATTGCACTCCTTTTCTAAGTTTATGCCTCATTGCTGTGGCTGTCCCTGCCACCAAGAGCATGTATGACAACGTTCACATCAAGGAAAACACTACGTAGGGATTTACATTCCGAGCGAAAAGAATTGTGGTTTTTCGCGTGAAAACTTAAGAAAAGCGAATGATTCACGTCAAGCGAATCATTCGCTTTTCTCAGATACTGAGGCGTCAATCTTGAACGATCGAAATCATCTGCGTTATCAATAATAAACTGCTTACGAGGAGGAACTTCATCACCCATCAAGAGGCTCGAAAATATCTGAGGCATGCGCAGCATCTTCTACAGCAGATACGACGAAGCATGCGCGTACGCGGATCCATAGTGGTATCGGCAAGCTCGATCTGCATCCATCTACCCAAACCCTTATAACGCTGAATATCTTCGTTATACGCACATCCTTGTTCACGCAGCTGAGCAAGCTTTAATACCAGCTCTTCCTCAGAATACGTGTGAGATATATTCACCCTTACGTTTGCCTGTTAAAAAGCAAGTACGGTGCAAAGGCGAGCACAGCGCATAGACGTAATCCTTCAGCAACAAGCGGGCGCATATAACGATAGAATAAGGTGAGCAGCAGAGTGCGAATATGCGCTCCGTCGACGTCTGCATCGGTCATCATAACAACTTGTTGTCAGCGAGATTGGCTCACATCGAATGTCGAGCCTGAGGCCTGCTCAACAACGAATAATAGATGAGACATTCTTTATTCGCTAAAATTTGCGCAGAAGCCTTCTGCACATTCAAAATTTTTCCACGAATTGGTAGCAGCTTGGAACGTTGAGTTACGAGCCGCCTTAGCAGTGCCCTAAGCGGAATCACCCTCAACAATGAACAGTTCAGCGATGTCATCATTTCCTGGCTGGCAATCCGACAGCTTTGAAGGCGTGAAGCTGACTCAACGCATTTTTACGTCGCGTTACTTCCTTCGTTTTACGCGCCTGAATGCGTGCAGCCATTTCTCCCAGAATTTTTCGAGCACGCATCGACTGCTCTTTAAAAACCGCGACGCGAGCAGATATCATCTCTCCGAACTGTTTATCGGACATTTTCGTCTACAATAGGCTTCACTGGAGCTGTTCCCAGCACGTCCTTAGTTTGACCTTGGAATTGTGGTTCAGCAATGCGCACAGTTCACTACAGCCACGGGCCTGCAACAACGTCATCGCGTTCCACTTTCATACTGGAATCTTTGAGTATTGTGTTGAGTTTGCGCGTATTAGCTTCCACATTTTGCGCACCTGTTTTGGTTATGGAGTTGAAAACCATCCCACATGCATACCGCCGTAGGGAGTCTCACTACGTTGACGAAGCTTCGCACAGTGGTTTCGTAATTCAACTCAACGCAAAGCAATATCACATCACATGAACGTTCAATCATCTCAACATGCAAAATCACCTGAGCAGACACAATCGAGTTTTCTTCCTCGTATGTATCTTGTCCTGCTAATATGCCAAATATCGCTAACTGCTCGCCACTGGTTTAAAAGTCAACATAATCAACAATTCCGCCTCGTGGTGGAAAACTTTGCACCGCGAGTGCGCTGCTGCTGTGGCTGGTGCAGCTGTTCAGCATCACTGGCGCTATCGTTTGGTACATCGCTCGACTCGTCAACTACAACGGTCTCGACTGGCTCTTCAACAGATTCATCGACCACGGTAATCTTCGGTCCTGCACTAAGAAGGACGTCTGGCGTACTCGATTTACCAATTGCTCATAGTTGAATTGAGATGCTGGCGTTAAATATTTCAGGATCAAGCCAATAACGAATACGTGTTCCTGCTGCTTGACCTTCTATGTGCCTACAACGCGCAATTCTGTTGCTTTACGCTTAGTCACGTTGCTTTAAACGGTGATTGAGGAGATGGCTGATTAGGATTTGCATCCGTATACACTCCAGGATGAGCCTTATGGAATTCCATGCGATATGTTTGACCATCACGGTCAACTTCAACATCTAAACCTCACTCAAAGCATTAACCACAGATGAGCCCACACCGTGCAAACCACCCACAGCATTATGGGAGGAACGTACCAATTTAGCACCTGCGTGTAGCTTCGTCAGACTGACTTCTACGCCCTGATAACCCTGTCTTTGATTCTTTGTCAATTGGAATACCGCGACCATTATCTTCACAGTAATAGAGTCCATCTGTATGAAGAGTAACAGTAATCTGTGTGCACACACCCGCTAAGGCTTCATCCACAGAATTATCAATAATTTCCATAAGCAGTGCATAGGTCCTTGACTATCGCAGTTCCGATATTACATACCCAGTTGTTTACGTACTGCATCGAGTCCCCTCAAAACGGACAGACTATCTGCATTATATTCTTCTTGTGCTGTTTTCTTAGCAGCCATGAAAAATGCCTCTTTCACACACACGGTTACGAATCGCATACAACCTTTTGGTCAGGTTAGTATCGCTCATACCCGCTACTAATATCTGGGCAGGTCTAGAGAAAGCAGACCTGCCCACTATCAACTCAGTTCACACTCTCTTACTTCTGATAGCTACTTCTGGCAGCTTCCCGTTATTCCTGATTACTCCTTATTCCTGATCGAGGAAGTCCGCAAAGTCTGAGGAGCGTGATGGATGACGTAACTTCGCCATTGTTTTCGACTCAATCTGTCGAATACGTTCACGTGTTACGCCATATGCATGCCAATATCGTCCAAAGTTTTTGGCTGACCATCTTCCAAAACCGTAACGCATCTGTAATAACGCCAGCCTCGTGGGCTCAGGGTTTCAAGAACCTGCTGAACTGTGATTCCATGAAGCAGCAGAATGCAACGGATTCAGATGGTGCAATAGACATCGAGATCTTCAATCAAATCACCGAATTCAGAATCGCCATCTTCACCCAATGGTGTGTGAAGAGATTGGTTCACGACCATGATTTCTGAACTTCCTGAACCTTTTCTACAGGCATATCGAGCTCTGCGAGCAAGCTCATCAAGAGTTGGTTCACGACCCAAATCCTGTAACATTTGACGCTGCACGCGAAAGCTTGTTAATAACTTCCACCATATGCAGGAACACGAATGAGTGCGTGCCTCGATCAGCCATTGCACGAGTAGCCTGACGAATCCACCATGTTGTATATGTGGAGGGACTTAAAGCCTTCTTCCAGTCAAACTTTTCTGCAGCACGAATCAGACCTGAAATTACCCTTCCTGAATCAAATCCAAGAAGAGCATGCCTCGACCTGTATAACGCTTAGCTAAAGACACACTGAGACGCAAGTTCGCCTCGCAAGTGATCTTTAGCTTTCTTACCGTCATCTAGCTAGCCCACTTGAGCTCACGCTTTTGCTTGAAGGTCATCTCATCAATATTTTCGGTATCCAAAAATATGCTGAGCGTACAAAACCTGCCTCAATGCGTTCAGATAAGTCCACTTCTGATCAGCAGTCAGCAAGTTTACTCGACCGATCTGCTTGAGGGGTAATCTTTTCACAGGGTCGGCTGTTGCACCTGTTGCTACAACACGGCGCTTCGGGTTACCTGGAAGGAATGAGAGTATCGTCATCCCTCTTTAGACTCGTTGAGAATAAAGGCACCCTCACCTTGAGGTTCCTCCTGTGGCTCCTCTTCTTCCTCATCATCGTTTTTCTGGGTTCCAGGATCGTCTGTACGTTCCTTTACCTAAATCATCGTCATCATCATGAGTAATAGGGTCGCCGTTCTCGTCTAATCTCAATAGAATCGAGATCATCGGTATCGTCTGCATTATCATCAGACAAATCATCTACCAATTCATCGTCCTGTGTTTCCAGACGTTACATCGTCACTAACTCAGCCTCGGCTGGCTGTGCTCTTACGACGTGTTCTCTTTGCTGGTTATGCGAGAAGTGTCCTCTTTATCGTCAGCTCTTCGTACTGCGTGAAGAACTACTCTGAGATGCTGCTGATTTCTTGGTTGAGCGAGTTTTTCTTTTGCTGGCTTATCCTCTGCAGCAGCCTCCATATCGATTACCGCGTCCTGAGCAACTTCTGCTACGTCCACAGCTTTTTCTTAGCTGTAGTTTTTCTTTCGCGATGTCGCCTTCGTAGCTTTCTCCTGCTCAGTATCCCTACGTTGTTGCAGTCGCTCTGTAGCCAACCTATCCTCCTTGGTACATACGCAGAAAGGCGCAAAAAGGACGCACTATAACGTGCAAGTATGTGTATACCACAAGATAACCAAAAAGCCAAGACTTTTATTCCATCATGTTTTCAGTATTTTTCGCACATTGAGCGTGAACACACCATGCAGGATAGATTTTTCTTATCGAGAGCTTTTACCAGTAATCAGAGATAACGTATAGTTTCTATCTTGATTTGAGGCATGCTTATTAACTGAGTAAGAGCTTTCGAAATTTCCTTGCCCAGCAGATACGCCTGAATACCGTAAAACGGTGCATGATATTCTCGAGAACAAGAATTTTTGATTGCATCAAGAATATCCATGCATCTGCTAAACGCTCAGGAGATCTGGCTGCGCATTCACATCATTAATCAGGGACGTTAAAAATTTCGTGCACCAACATGGTGCTGCGCCTGTGCGTAGGATGCCTAAGAAAATCGAGGAGTCGTCGCTTCCGGTAAATTTCTCATAGCAGTTAAAAATAATGGCATCTCTAAAAAGCGGTAGATACTTGGTTATGCCCACAATAAAACGATAATATTCATCCTCGCTCCATTGTGGTGCTTCAACCGATGTTTCTACACATGCTGAACCTCGTCATATGGCGCATTCATCATATGCATCCATTTAGGGCAAAACATCGCTGAGCCATCGATGAATAATCTCTGGTTCACTGTTTCGGGTTAGTCATTCGTTCAGACACTAAAATCTGTGACGTTGCGCAATTACCTGCGTTTTTAAAAATATCTTTGTGTACTCATATTTCTATTGTTCACCAGCAAGCTTCAATTCGAGATATTGAAATGAATATGTGAACCAATGTGGATAACACGCCTGTCAGACATTCTCCTTTACACCAGAAGTGTGAAAGAACTGACTCAATACGACATGATGAGCGTCTGGAAAGCTTAATAACACGTGCACGGCACGATAAAATGCAAGCACTTCCTGCTATTGATGCTCCCGATGTTATGCATTTGTTGAATCAGGTAGGCGGTCAGGCAGCTTCTTCCAAGTCGTGGAGCAAACGTTTACGCGCCTATGTGCTGCACAACTACAGTAGCTACTTTTCCTCCAGATAACTCACCTGCTAAACACTCAGATGAGATTATCGATTTAGGTTGCGCTATTGAAATTTTTCCAAGCAGCAGCTCTAATTCATGACGATATTATTGATGCAGCAGATACTCGTCGTGGGCGACCATCAGCGCATCGTGCTCTTTCGCAATTTACTCGGGACGCAGATCAGGTTCCGGTTTAGCGCTTATGCTGGGAGATTTACTCGCAACGCTCAGCATCCGTACAGCGCACACGAGCAGTTCAGTTTGCGATTCAGCGGATATCTTTTCACGCTTTCGACATGCACGATCGGTAGAACGGTCAAATCCATGGATATTTCTGCGGGAAGTCTCGATTTGACGCACACCGATGAATTACATTCATCAATACGACTACTTATATTAATAAAACAGCTAGCTACACAACTATTGCGCCTCTTTTTATAGGAATGCTTGCTTCTGGTCATCCCCAAGCTGCTACTCTACCTGTAGTTTTGCTCATTCTGTAGGGAGAAAAAGCTCGGTATAGCTTTCCAAATTCACGATGATTTGCTCGATCTTATGTCTACTCCCCAAAAACGGGCAAACCTGTGAGGAGATATTCGAGAAGCTAAAAGCGCACCTGGGTTCTTTCATGCTTTGCGTCTCACTCAGCCTTCTGACAGAGCTTTTCTGATTGATGCCTATATGCGCGAAACTCGTTCCAGAACAGGACGTAGAACAGATTCGTCTCTTTTCATCTCATGCGGTGCTATTGAGGCGAGTATTACTGATGTAGAAAAACTTGTGGACTCACGCAGCTCAAGAGATACTCGCAGCATGTGAAAGTATGATACGTATCTGCTCAGGATACGCAAAACTTCATATCTTTCTGCTCTCGTTTCGTAGGTTAAGGGATAGACTATGATTATGACAACAGCATCTGCACGATATATCAACCAACGGCTGGCAACCGTTACTTGATTTCGCGCAAAATTGCTGAAAGGCGGCATGGCTGGTGTGTATGAAGCTACCGATCAACGTCCTCGATAGCGTGTGGATTAAAATCAGCATACATCTCTCGCTTTATCCGGGACAAGGCGGCCCAATATACCCAACGTTTCCATCGTGAGGCTCTATCTCGCAGCAGCTTTAGATAATCCTCATATTGTTCATGTATTTGATGCTGGAAGTATTGATGGCGTGTAGCTATTGTTATGGAATACATTGAGGGAGCAATTTACGTTCGCTTCGCGCGGTAAACATACCTTGAGCGTGCGCGAAAACTGTCAGTATTCTGCGTCAGATTCTTTCGGTCTATCCGCAGCTCGCAGAGCAAGATATATTCATCGCGATATTAAACCAGAAAAATATTATGATTAATGCACATGGTAATGCACAATTGCTGATTTTGGCTTGGCTAAACGTACATCGAATGCACACTTTTAGCTCCTACCGGTATGGTTTTGGGCACAACACGTATATTGCTCCAGAAACTGCTGAAAAATCTTTCTCTCCCTGCCTCTGATTTGTACGCTGTGGGTTTGATGGCATGGGAAGTGCCGTAGGTCAGTCCACCTTTTGAATCAGATCAATCCTGTTACTGTTGTATATAAACATGTGCACGAAGATGTTCCCAATTTACGTGTTATATCTTCTGCTCTTCCAACGTCTCTATGTTTCTTTCGTGGCTTCTCTGGTCAGCCGTAATCTCGAAAATAGACCGAATAATGCCAGTATTGCTGCGGTCAGCTCGATAAAGGTTATACAATCGCTCAGCAGCAAAGATTTTAATCTTCGTCTCAACTTCTTCAGCCAGCTCAACGCGCGTTATTTCCACGAAAACCGTCTCTTTCCTGCTATAACACGCAATTACCGCCAAAAACAGACCTCATATCTTGGTCGCCTCATTGTCATGGACAAAAAGTATCGCATGACTTCAGCGGTTATTGGCATTAATAACGTTATTTTGCTTATTGCTGGACTTGTTATGTGGTGGGATAACTGTATCCTGTAGTTATTACACTCTTCCTGCAGCCCATGACAGCACATGCACTGCTCAAACATCGTGCACTCTTGTCAGGGCAGATGCTACAAACTATCATTGTTAAAAAGACCAGGTATTTCCTATACAGTCAGCAAGAAACATAGCGATACTATTAAAATCAGGAAAAATAATTTCCCTCCACACCCCATCGACTGTTGGCAGCCATATTTTCAAAAGAAAAACGGAACAGTATCTCTTATCGTTTCTACAGGAATCGAGACAAATAACTATTCCATCCGATATTACGAACCCACAGTCAAAGCAATGGTAAAACCCTCTGAAAGCACTCAAAAAGCTGGTTTTACCAATATTATACACGACAGTCATACAGATACGTATTCTCTATCAGTTCCAAAAGGCGCAGTTATATCCATCTCTCCACAAGCTGGAACTAAGGTAAACCATAATACTGCAGTGCTGTTGTGCTATCTACAGGGATTGAAAAACAGTAACTATGCCTGATCTTGTGGGAATGAGCCGTGGTGACGCTCTAGCAGCACTCGCCCAGCTCAAAATTACTGCAAACGTCAAAGAAGAGTATTCTGCTACTGCTGATGCCGGAGAAGTCATCAATCAATCCGTTCGAGCTGATTCTAAGCTGAAATGGAACGATACCGTAACGCTAACTGCATCTAAGAGCACATACTATAACCATGCCTAATGTTCGAGGGTATGACCTTGCCACGCGCGCAAACAGTTCTTGAAGATTTGGGTCTCAACGTGAAGATTTTCGAAAGGGCGGAGATAGCAGTCAAAACAATCGATTTCCCTGGCGAGATTGTTTCTGTAACCGATGACTCGGGTAAAGCGCGTGGTGTTACCCTCACCAGTACGAAGAACTAATACAGTGCCGCATACCGAAGTTAAAAGGTATGCGGCTTATGTTGATTTTTATTCGTTACTCTCAGCTTTTTCTGCTATAAGCTTTTTAGCTTCTTGAGCATGAGATATCTACATATTCTGCCCGCTTAATTTTTGGATACGCCGCATAAGTTCATCAGTCAGGTTTCGAATCATCGTCGCGTACATATCTGCTGTATCTTTTTCTGAACCTGTATGAGGCTCACCATATACGCAGGTTACTTTGACCTTTCCTGGTAAGTTTTGCCCTGGTTTTTGGCCACTGCGCGTACCACACTAAAGCTCAGGAACTATAGGACATCCAGTTTCTAAAAGCAAGGCGTAAAACCTGCACTGACCTTTATATAGCTTTCCATCAGGACTGCGCGTGCCTTCTGGGTGAATGCCGAAAAAGTTTTACCATCTTCTAAAATCTTCGTGCCGTATCCATAGCACCAGCAGATTTACTTCCTCCTGAACGGTCTACAGGAAAAAGCACCCACAGAAGTGAACCACCACTTCTTAAACCATCCTTTTGAAGCCTTTTACAGTAAAATATTCAGCTTTTCGCCTATAAAATGAACCATGCGCGGGCATGTATGAGGAATAACTCCATCATCAATAACAGACAGATGGTTCGCCCGCAATATAGCGCCACCTGTGCGGGAATATTATCTACTCCCACCGCATCCACATGGAATCGCATTTGAGCAAGACGTCCTAAAAGTCTTGACAAAACCAATACATTCTCGGCTCCCCATTTCGTAAAATAGTCCTATGACTAATGATAACCATAAGAGCTCTAAGATGCACGTGGGCAGACTTTGTCGACGCTCATAGTGAAAAGCTAGAATCCATAGAAAAATCTCGTACAGCCAAAAGAATTTGAGAAAAAGCCTCTCGTATTGACGAACAGAAGAGTACGAAACGACCAACTTTGCGCATAAAAAGCATTAATGATGATGTTTTCGTGAATAACACGACTCACCGCGCGGTTACTCTGCATCGTCATGGCTGGATGCAGATGATGATCACTTTCATGCACCGAATCCAAGCTGGTCATCTGTAACAACAAGTTCGGTTATTGCAGCCGTCCTTGTCATCATCGGTTTTGGATCTATTTTTGCATGCAGCGGCTTTTCCTGCAGTACGTAGCCTGTGTGCTCTTATTGCAGGTATCAGTTTAATCTTTGCCCTTTTGGTATTCTGGGGACGATGCGCCGTTCACGCACAAATTCTGCGTCGACTAGGCACAATGATGCTCGCATTTACGATGAAAAGCCATGGCGATACCGTTGTCACCACGCTTTATGTATGAGCGGATAAATCACTTTATATTCTTCTAAGTAGAAGCGCACGTTAAGTTTTGCAGCACCAATCAAAACCAGCGGTCCTGACCAGCCGTTGCAGCCAGAATTGCGGATGTGGGCGATATGCGCTCGCCCGCAAGTTAGCGAGAATAGCTGTGCGCGCAGGATCGAGAAGCAACATCGCCAACAGCAACTACGCCACCGCCGATAACATGTACACATCAGGATCCAATACGGCAGAAATAGCAGCTAGTACTGACCCAACCACACTCACCAACTTGCTGAACGCATATAAGCTGATAGCATCGCCTTCATCGGCAGCACGAGAAACCATCTCGCCACGCAATTCTGCAATATCTCCACCGCACACCTCCAGCAGACGATCTGCATCTTGTGGACGACGACGACTCGTGGAACGCGCAAACGTCTCTAATGCAGTGTTTCCTGGAGGTATAGCGTTCTGCACAACTCGCAAACTGCAACCACAGGTATCGCCATCAGACACCATTGGCAGTGGGCCAAATTCCCGTGCTGCCATACCGTAGATCCACGGAAAAGCTTGCCATCGATAACGATAGCTCCACCCAAACCAGTGAATCTACAGTGAGGGCAACCATGTTCTGGTGCACTTACCTGCGCCATGAACGAATTCACCCCAATCCAGCACAGCTTTGCATCGTTTCTGCCAACGACTGAACTTTGTGATCAATAGGCGTTTCGATGCGACTCGCTACCGGTAGTTTCACCCAGCTCGCCAATATTAGCTGCGATAGTCTATTAGTGCGACGATCTTCCTTTACATTACCTGCCGCAGAAATCGCAATGGCAACAATGTCTCTCGAAAGACCCTAGGATGCTTCCAGGTAAAGATTTTGCACTATGCTCATCGATGAGCTCTGCTTCTTCTGGTGTTGGAGACGTCCACTGGCGTACGATGACATGATCATCGTGTTTCATCACACAAGCCAACGGCAATCTTAGTACCACCAATATCAACTGCTAACGAGTGCATTTATTCCTCCATTTTATGTAGCTCCCGCCATACCCCGTCACCTATCACGAACACTAGGCGGAACATGCATGATGTCTGAGTGACATCTGGTTGCATAAATGCATATAGTCGGAAGAAATCTTCTTCCGACTTTCTATGCCTATGAGCTTTTACTTCTCATTCTTACTGTCTACATCTTATATTATGCGTCCTGAACCGCATGGGCATGGCGCATTCTTTTGAGTACCTTCAAATACGCGACCATCAGACCATGGGCTGCAGTCTCACTCCTTGGACGTTTGCTCGCGAAGGTACTTTTCCTTCAGCATGGCTGATAGGAGCAGCACCAGTTACATGGCTCATAAGAGACTGACATACGCCTGTGTAGTTACTCTGTATCTCTCGGAATCTTTCGTCTTCTTCAATTTCCTTCATCGCTTGCAGCGTCTCTGACGCCGAGCAGAGTACTTAAGGATTCTGTCAGAACCTCTCGATTCTCATCAGCTTCATTCTCCTTCGGGTCTTTCAGCGAGCAATCAACTCCAAATCAATACGAAGAGTAACTGTACAACCTCTTCCTCACTAGAATCAACCAGAGCTGTGGCCATCTGGTAGCCTTCGCCGGTATTCCACCAGAGGGTCGTCGCGTGACCCATACCGCGCAAACCGCCGATACCGTCCCTGAGGATAATCCATCTCTGTAGAGGTGCTCACGCCACTGCCGATCCATAACTGCCACAAACAACGCGACGCGGTTAGCACGCGTATCGCTTCATCGCCCTGGGCCAATCTTCCTCGTTGGCTGCGTACTTCTTTCTGTCAGCTTATCGGCACCAGATCTGTAAGCTTTTGCACAAGTGCCCTTTATCACCCTTGTTTACTAGCTCCTCTTGAGCTGTTCTTCATCAAACTCAAGAGCAAATAATAGATCTAAGAGCCTTTCCACAGTTCGCTAAGATCCCACTCTAGCAGGGATCATCTACGCCCTTGTTGCACCCTCGAACATAGGATGCAACAACATCGCGATTAAACTTGTAATGTCGGAGGAGATATCAGCATCCTGCAGCACAGCCTGGCGTTCCGGAATAGACAACAGCACGCTGCTTATTCATAACATCGATCGTACTTCATCACATTCTTACGTGTTTCGAAATTACGGAGATTCACTAGACTTCTTGAGCACTACGCACACCATTCAGATACGCTTCCATAGCTCAATAGGTCGCCCTCTGGCATGCCCTTAGCCATAACATCGAGCAAACAAGCTGAGTGTTGAACAGACGCATCAAACTGTCATCTTCCAAAGACAGGTAGAAGCGAGATTCACCAGGACCACCCTGACGACCAGAACGACCACGCAACTGATTATCATCACGGCGAGATCTCATGACGCCCAGTACCGAGCACACACAA
>BNJU01002095.1_pt1 | contig 41020 bp, 59 predicted proteins | sample 8539281 | NCBI WGS metagenome assembly BNJU01 (sample SAMD00202456, study PRJDB9452) | human saliva metagenome | isolation source: human saliva | place: Japan
CAGGTCTATGTCGATAGTCCTCAAGTCCTTGAAATCATGCAAAGCAATTAAAAAAAGGAACGCTTTCGTAAAGAAGGTTCAAATTTGCCATATTCAAGAATTGGATCGTGATTTTTGTAGGAAGTTTGCATCGTCAACAGGATGAAACACGAGTAGAAAACGCAATCATTTAGAGGATTGCGTTTTTTTATATTGACAATTTTCAGATAATTCGGTATATTCTTAATATGTATTTATTTTTAAGATTTATTTAAGGAGATTATTACAAATGAAGAAAAAAATTTGCTCTTTCATTTTTTTAACAATTGCAAGTGTCGCTCTTCTTGCTGCTTGTGGTGAAGTTTCAACTTCAGGTTCAAACACAACTGGTAACGAAATCGGCAAAGAACTAAAAAGTCGGTTTTAACTTTGAAAAAAAACTGGTGAAGTAGCAGCATACGGTAGTGCTGAACAAAAAAGGTGCTCAATTAGCCGTTGATGAAATCAACGCTAATGGTGGAGCTGATGGTAAGAAGATTGTTGTCACAGACAAAGATAACAAATCTGAAACAGCTGAAGCAGCTACAATCACTACAAATCTTGTCACTCAATCAAAAGTGAACGCTCTTGTAGGACCTGCAACTTCAGGTGCCACTGCAGCAGCTGTTGCGAATGCTGGTAAAAGCAGGTGTTCCATTGGTTACACCATCTGCAACTCAAGATGATTTGACAAAAGGTCAAGATTACCTCTTTCCGTGCAACCTTCATCGATAGCTTCAAGGACAAAATCATTGCTAAATACACAACTGAGAACTTGAAAGCGAAGAAAGTTGTTCTTTACTACGATAATTCATCTGACTATGCTAAAGGGATTGCTGAAGCCTTTAAGAAATCTTATAAAGGTGAAATCGTAGCAACAGAAACTTTCCAATCTAAGGATACAGACTTCCAAGCTGCTCTTACAAAAATCAAAGACAAAGACTTCGATGCGATTGTCCTTCCAGGGTTACTACACTGAAACTGGTAAAGATCGTAAACCAAGCACGTGGTATGGGAATCAAACAACCAATCATTGGTGGTGATGGATTTAGCGATGCTAAATTCGTTGAACAAGCAACACCTGCTGCAGCTACAGACATCTACTACGTAGCTGGATTCTCTACTGAAGGTGAAATGACTGATAAAGCCAAGAAATTCGTAGAAGCATACAAAGCGAAAATACAACGAAGAACCTTCAATGTTTGCAGCTTTGGCGTATGATTCAGTTTACATGGTTGCAGAAGCATCTAAAGGTGCTAAGAACTCTGTCGAATTGAAAGACAACCTTGCGAAGTTGAAAGACTTGGAAGGTGTTACTGGTACAATGTCTATTGACAAGAACCATAATCCCAGTTAAATCTGCACTTATGATTGGCTTGAAAGATGGTAAAGTTGAGTCAGTTGAGTCTGTTAAACCATAATTATCATTTGTTGTTTGTACAAGAGGCTGGGAGAATGAAAATTCCTGGCCTCGCTCTTTATTATTAGAAAGGATGGTTCAAATGCTCCAGCAATTAGTGAACGGTCTAATCTTGGGAAGTGTCTATGCACTCTTGGCCCTTGGTTATACTATGGTGTATGGAATTATCAAATTGATCAACTTTGCCCATGGGGATATCTACATGGTAGGTGCCTTTATGGGATATTTCTTATTGAACTCATTGAAAGTTAACTTCTTTGTAGCCTTGCTTCTAGCTATGGTCGGGACAGCTATTTTAGGGGTTGTGATTGAATACCTGGCTTATCGTCCGCTTCGTCATTCGACTCGGATTGCAGCCTTGATCACAGCCATCGGGGTTTCCTTCTTGCTCGAATATGGGATGGTCTTCTTTGTAGGGGCCAATACCCGTTCCTTCCCGCAAGTCATTGAAACTGTTCGTTACAATTTTGGTCCCATTTCGATCTCTAACATTCAGTTGATGATCTTAGGAGTGTCTATTTTCTTGATGGTCGCTCTTCAATTTATTATCCAAAAGACAAAGATGGGGAAAGCCATGCGTGCCGTTTCTGTCGATAGCGATGCCGCTCAATTGATGGGGATTAACGTAAACCGGACCATCAGCTTTACCTTTGCTTTGGGATCAGCCTTAGCAGGGTGCTGGTGGTGTCTTGATCGGTTTGTATTACAACTCGATCGAGCCTTTGATGGGGATGACACCAGGGATCAAAGCCTTTGTCGCAGCCGTTCTTGGAGGAATCGGAATCATTCCAGGTGCTGCCCTAGGTGGATTTGTCATCGGTTTGTTGGAAACCTTCGCTACAGCGATCGGTCTTTCAGACTTCCGTGATGCCATTGTGTATGCCATCTTGATTGTGATCTTGCTCATCCGTCCAGCAGGTATCCTCGGTAAAAATGTGAAAGAGAAGGTGTAAGCCATGAAACAAAATTTAAAAGTGAATTTAGTCTGGCTTGGTCTTTTGGTCGCAGGTTTTGCCTTGATCCAAGTCTTGGTTGCAGCAGGTGTGCTCAACCTCTTCTATATCCAAATTTTGGAACAAATCGGGATTAATATCATCCTTGCAGTTGGTTTGAACCTCATCGTTGGTTTTTCAGGTCAATTCTCACTCGGACATGCTGGATTTATGGCGATTGGTGCCTACTCTGCAGCCATTCTCGGTTCCAAATCACCAACCTACGGGGCTTTCTTTGGCGCGATGGTTTTAGGTGCTTTGATTGCAGGTGTCGTTGCCTTGATCGTTGGGGTTCCAACCCTTCGTTTGAAAGGGGACTACCTCGCGATTGCGACACTTGGGGTTTCTGAAATCATCCGGATCTTGATCGTCAATGGTGGTACTCTAACAAATGGTGCCGCGGGGATCCTTGGTTTGCCAGCCTTTACAACCTGGCAATTGGTTTACCTCTTTGTTGTCATTACAACGATCTTTACGATTAACTTCTTACGCAGTCCAATTGGGCGTTCTACCCTTTCTGTTCGTGAAGATGAAATCGCAGCAGAATCTGTTGGGATCAATACGACCAAAGTCAAAGTCATCGCCTTTTGTATTTGGTGCGATCACAGCGGCGATTGCTGGATCTCTCAAGCTGGCTTTATCGGCTCTGTTGTTCCTAAAGATTACTCTTTCACCAATACCATTAATGTCTTGATCATTGTCGTGTTTGGTGGTTTGGGATCAATGTCAGGAACAGTTGTGGCAGCTATCGTCTTGGGGATCTTGAACATGGTGCTTCAAGACTTCTCAAGTGTCCGTATGATCATTTACTCATTGGCTTTGATTCTCGTGATGATCTTCCGTCCAGGTGGTCTTCTTGGAACATGGGAATTCAGCTTGAAAAAACTACTCTCAAAAAAGGAGGCTAACTAATGGCACTTCTTGAAGTAAAAAATTTAACAAAAAACTTTGGTGGTTTGACAGCCGTTGGGGATGTGACCATGGAACTCAATGAAGGGGAATTGGTTGGTTTGATCGGACCCAACGGTGCCGGGAAAACAACCCTCTTCAACCTCCTAACAGGGGTATATGAACCAAGTGAAGGGACCATTACCTTAGATGGTCAGCTACTAAATGGTAAAGCACCTTATAAAATCGCTGCAGGTGGTCTGGGACGGACTTTCCAAAATATTCGTCTCTTTAAAGATTTGAGCGTTTTGGACAATGTCTTGATTGCCTTTGCCAATCACCACAAACCACATGTCTTTGCGAGTCTTTTCCGCTTGCCAAGCTATTACAAGAATGAAGAAGCTTTGAAAGCAAAAGCCCTTGAATTGTTAGCGATTTTTGGTTTGGAAAAAGAAGCAGATACCTTGGCCAAAAACTTAGCTTACGGACAACAACGTCACTTGGAGATCGTTCGTGCCCTTGCTACAGAGCCAAAAATCCTCTTCTTGGATGAACCTGCTGCAGGGATGAACCCTCAAGAAACAGCAGAATTGACCCAATTGATCCGTCGCATTCAAAAAGAATTTAATATTACGATCATGCTGATCGAGCACGATATGAGCTTGGTCATGGAAGTAACAGAACGGATTTATGTATTGGAATATGGTCGCTTGATTGCCCATGGTACGCCAGATGAAATCAAGACCAACAAACGCGTAATCGAAGCATATCTAGGAGGTGAAGCCTAATGTCTATGTTAAAAGTTGAAAATCTTTCTGTACACTATGGCATGATCCAGGCTGTCCGTGATGTCAGTTTCGAGGTAAATGAAGGAGAAGTTGTTTCTCTTATCGGTGCTAACGGTGCTGGGAAAACATCTATTCTTCGTACCATTTCAGGTTTGGTGCGTCCAAGTGCTGGGAAAATCGAGTTTTTGGGTCAGGAGATTCAAAAGGTTCCTGCTCAAAAGATTGTAGCAGCAGGACTCTCTCAAGTTCCAGAAGGCCGCCACGTCTTTCCAGGCTTGACCGTTATGGAAAACTTGGAGATGGGAGCTTTCTTGAAGAAAGATCGAGAAGAAAACCAAGCTAACTTGAAGAAAGTCTTCTCCCGTTTCCCACGTTTGGAAGAACGGAAGAACCAAGATGCAGCAACCCTATCTGGTGGGGAACAACAAATGCTAGCAATGGGTCGTGCACTTATGTCAACGCCAAAACTCTTGCTTCTGGATGAACCTTCTATGGGATTGGCTCCAATCTTTATCCAAGAAATCTTTGATATCATCCAAGATATCCAAAAACAAGGAACAACTGTTCTCTTGATTGAGCAAAATGCCAACAAGGCCCTTGCCATCGCAGACCGCGGTTATGTTTTGGAAACAGGGAAAGTCGTTCTTACCGGAACAGGAAAAGAACTCTTAGCCTCAGAAGAAGTCCGCAAGGCTTATTTGGGTGGGTAAGATTTCTAAAGTTCACTAGAATATTAAAAAGAAAGGTCCTGAAGACCTTTCTTTTTTCATCTCTCTTGTTTGATTTTTCTAAATTTTGAAAACAAGAGAAAACTGCTGAAAGCGTTTGAAATCATTCTTAAAATCAAGTATAATAAAACTAATAAAAGCATAGGAGAACTTGTTATGGCTGTTAAAGATTTTATGACACGTAAAGTGGTTTACATTAGTCCAGATACTACAATTGCCCATGCGGCAGATTTGATGCGCGAACAAGGTTTGCACCGTTTGCCAGTCATTGAAAATGATAAATTGGTTGGTTTGGTGACAGAAGGTACGATTGCAGAAGCAAGTCCATCTAAAGCAACAAGCTTTGTCTAATTTTCGAGATGAACTATCTGTTGAACAAGACCAAGGTCAAAGATGTCATGCTTCGCGATGTCATTACCGTCTCTAAATTTGCGAGCCTAGAAGATGCGACCTACCTCATGTATAAGAACAAGGTGGGAATTCTTCCAGTCGTGGACAATGACCAAGTATCCGGTGTCATCACAGACCGTGATATTTTCCGTGCCTTCCTTGAAGTATCCGGTTATGGAGAAGAAGGAGTTCGTGTTCGCTTTGTGACAGAAGATAAGGTTGGTGTTCTAGAACAAATCATTCATTTGATTGTAGAAGAAGGATACAATATCGCCAATACAGTCAATATCCCAACCAAAGATGATCATGTCGTTATCGAAGTTCAGATTGATGGCATTACCGATACGGAAGTCATCAAGAAGAAATTTGAAGAAAATGGTATTCGTGTGGATGAAATTAGTCGCACATCTGCAAAAGCATTTTAAATAAACAAAGAGAGGCTGGGACAAAAGTCCTAGCCTCTCAATTGTTTTTTGATTGTCGAGTAAGACGCAGTGGTTGAGTGGGCTCTACTACGCTGATTTCATCAGCTTTTACAGCCCTACTCAACTGTGCGGAGGTGGGACGACGAAATCGAATTCTATCGAATTACCGATTTCTGTCCCACTCTCTTTTTTTTTAGCGAGCAATGGGTTGCTTGTTGGTATCCAAGGTAAATCCTTCTCCTAGGATTTCGTGGGCTTCTGTAATGGTAATGAAGGCAAATGGATCAATTTTATTAATCAAGTCTTTCATTTGTTTCATTTCATTTCGAGAGACTACGCAGTAGATAATCTTCATTTCTTGTTGGCTATAATAGCCCATGCCGTTCATGAATGTGACCCCTCGGCCCAAATCAGTCGTGATTTGTTTGGCAATTTCATCCGGTTTAGATGTAACCACGAGGAATCCTTTTCCTGCAAAACCTCCTTCACCGACGATATCAATGACGACGGTGTCAATCAGGATAAAGAGGAGGGTGTAGGCTGCAATTCGGAAGTCCTTAAAGACGATCAAAACAGTTGTCAAGACGATGGCATCCACAATCAACATGAGGCGTCCCATAGAAAGCGTCGTGTACTTGTTAAAGATACGTGCGACAATATCGGTTCCACCTGTTGTTCCTCCAGCGTTGAAGATAATCCCCAGCCCAGTTCCAAGGATAACCCCTGATCCGATACAGGCTAGGAGGATATCTCCGTCAAGAGCAGTGAAGACTGCATTTTGAAGATGATGACTTCCAGGAATCAGCTCGAAGATGGCCATCCAAGTAGAGACCGAAAAAGTTCCAATCAAACTGAGATAGAGGGATCGGAGTCCCAGTAGTTTCCAGGCCAGGAAAAAGAGGGGAATATTAATGGCCAAGTTCATGACTGAAACTGGAATTTTAAAGAGGTAGTAGGTGATCAGGGTAATCCCTGTAGCCCCTCCCTCATAAAAGTGGAATGGAATCACGAGGAAAAAGATTCCAAAAGAAAAAATGCCAGCCCCAAAAATAATGGTTAGAATATTTTTTACCTTAAACATGCTCGTTCTCCTAATCGTTTTTCACCATACATTTTACCAAAAAAATGAAAAAAATAGGAAATAATTTTTCATCAATTTTTTCACTGAATTCGGGACAGGATTTTTACCCCTATTTTTTTGGTAAAATAAAAAGAAGTGAAAACATGCTAGAGAAATGAGTATAGAAAGTTAAGATAAGAGAATGAAACAGGAACATTAATTTCAATTGAAGGACCAGAAGGTGCTGGGAAATCCTCCGTTTTAGAGGCCTTGTTACCACGCTTGGAGAAGGCAGGGATTGCCTATATTACCACGCGGGAACCAGGGGGGCGTCGAAATAGCAGAAAAAAATACGCGAAGTCATTCTTAGATCCCTCCCATACAGAAATGGATCCAAAGACAGAGTTGCTCCTTTATATTGCCAGTCGTCGCCAACACTTGGCAGAGCGTGTCCTCCCTGCCTTGGCTGCAGGGAAGCTGGTTATTATGGATCGGTTTATCGATAGTTCGGTAGCTTACCAAGGCTTTGGCCGTGGATTAGCAGTAACGGATATTGAATGGTTGAACCAGTTTGCGACTGATGGTCTCAAGCCAAACCGGACCTTCTATTTTGACATCTGATGTAGAAGAAGGATTGGCTCGAATTGCTAAGAGTGCTAGCCGTGAAGTCAATCGCTTGGATCTAGAAGGCCTCAGTCTCCATCAGAAAGTTCGTCAAGGCTATCTGGCCATCCTCGAAAAAGAACCACAACGAGTGGTGAAAATTGATGCCAGTCAACCTTTTGACCAGGTGGTCGAGGATACTTGGCTATTATTGAAAGAAGTCTTGGAGATCAGTGAATGAAGTTAGAACAAGTGCAAAAACTTCAACCTCAGTTAGTCGATCGCTTCCAAGCTATTTTAGAACAAGACCGCTTGAGCCACGCCTATCTCTTTACAGGAGATTTTGCCAGTTTTGAGATGGCCCAGCTCTTTGTCCCAAAGTCTCTTTTGTACAGATAAGAAGGGTGTTTGGCCCTGTGGGACTTGTCGGGCTTGTCGCTTGATTGAAGAGGATGAATTCTCAGATGTAACGGTTGTCCGACCGGTCAATCAGATCATTAAAACGGATCGGATCCGGGATTTGATTCAGCATTTTTCTCAGTCAGGCTACGAAGGATCCAAGCAAGTCTTTATCATCTGCGATGCAGACCGGATGCATGTTAATGCTGCGAATTCCCTCCTCAAGGTGATTGAGGAGCCTCAGAGTGAAGTCTATATTTTCTTGTTAACGGCCGATGAACAATTGGTTCTACCGACCATAAAAAGTAGGGCGCAACAGGTCCATTTTCCAAAAAACCAAGATTTCCTAAAAGAGTATCTCCTTCAGGAAGGTCTGCTCCTTCAACAGGCAAATCTGTTAGCCGACTTTAGTCAAGGTTTTCAAGAAGCACAAACCCTTGCTCAGAGATCAGCCTTTTTCGATTTGGCAAGGGAGTGTGAGCGCTTTGTCACGGCCTGTCTAAAAGCGGATCCGCATATTTACTACTGTATCTCGCTTAGTACAAGAGACAGATGATAAAGAAAAACAGGCCCAGGCCTTCCGCTTGTTGGAGTTGCTCTTTGCCCGCTCCATCAGTCTTGCTCTAGGAAGAGATTATCTAGAACATTTGGTCTTGGCTAAACAAATGTGGGAACGCAATGTAAGTTTCCAAAATGCTCTTGAGTATATGGTTTTGCAGTTGAAAAATAGAAGGTAAAGAGATGAATAAAAAAGAATTATTTGATGCTTTGGATGGCTTCTCCCAGGAATTATTAGTCACTTTAGCAGAGGTTGAAGCCATAAAGAAAAATCTCAAGCTCATTGTCGAGGAAAATACTGCTCTGCGTCTTGAAAATGATAAATTGAGAGAGCGCTTAGGAGAAGTGGAGAAAACCAGCTCCCCTAAATTCCATCGCAATGGTCGTGAAAATTTACAAAGAATTTACAATGATGGTTTTCATGTTTGTACAGACTCCTATGGTCAACGTCGTGAAAATGATGAAGAGTGTATTTTTTGTGATGAATTGTTATTTAGGGAGTAAACATGCAGATTCAACGAAGTTTTAAAAGGGGATAAAGCGACAGGGACTCTCTTTTAGTGCCCAACTCCCAATTGGCAATCGGGATGACATGAGCTACCGCATGATCCAAACTCTAAAAGAGGTGGATCTGATAGCAGCGGAAGATACACGCAATACAGGACTCTTGCTCAAGCATTTTGAGATTAGGACGCCACAAACCAGTTTTCATGAGCACAATGCCATGGAGAAAAATCCCTGATTTGCTAGCTCATTTAGAGTCTGGAAAGGACCTGGCCCAGGTATCGGATGCAGGACTGCCTAGTATTTCGGATCCAGGTCACGACCTGGTCAAGGCGGCGATTGAGCGAGAGATCCCTGTTGTGGCAGTTCCTGGTCCGAGCGCCGGGATTACGGGTCTAATTGCCAGTGGCTTGGCTCCCCAGCCACATATCTTTTATGGATTTCTCCACGCAAAGAAGGGCGACAGAAAGTCCTTTTTCCAGGAGAAAAGTGGCCTATCCTGAGACTCAGATTTTTTATGAGTCCCCGCACCGGGTTCGTGCGACGCTTCAAAATATGCTGACAGTCTATGGAGACCGTCCGGTTGTGCTGGTCCGAGAACTGACCAAGATCTATGAAGAGTACACGCGAGGGACCATCGCAGAGTTAGTGCCTTACCTAGAGGAAAATCCCCTCAAAGGGGAGTGCCTTCTGATTGTGGAGGGGGCCAGTGAGCAGGAGCCAGATCTAGAAGAAGTGGATCTGATCCGAGAGATTGATATACTGGTCCAGTCTGGCATGAAAAAGAACCAGGCAATTAAACAGGTTGCCAAACAATTTGGGCTACAAAAGAGTGATCTCTATGCCCGTTACCACCAAGAGGAAGAAAAAGGAGAGTCTGATGGAAATTAGAATGGCCTATCCCAATGAAATCAATCGGATTATGGAAATCATCCAAGATGGCAAGGACAGCTTAGCCGCAGCTGGCGTGGACCAATGGCAGGATGGTTATCCGGATCAAGAAATCATTTTTTTGAGGATATCCTAGAAAGTCGTGGTTATGTGGCTGTAGAGAATCAAGAAGTCGTAGCCTATGCTGCTCTCTACAAGGGAAATGAAGCTGCTTATAATGACATTTATGATGGAAAATGGGAACATGATAACTATCTCTATATCAGTTTCCACCGGGTCGCTGTTGCCAAAGAAGCTGCTAGGTCGAGGAGTAGCCCAAACCTTCCTTCAAGGTTTGATCGAAGGAGAAAAGGGCCCAGACTTCCGCTGTGATACCCATCCTGACAACAAGATCATGCAACACCTTTTAGAGAAGTTAGGCTTCCATTACTGTGGGAAGGTACCAATTGATGGGGTTCGTTTCGCTTATCAGAAGATCAAACGAAAGGCAGAAACCAGTCTCTTCCAAGTGATCAGCGAAGATGATCGTTGGGACTACCGTGCAGAACAGTCTCAAAATGACTAGGTTTTATCGCCAACTCTATCAGAGTCCCTTGGGACCTCTATCTGTTGTGGTGGACGAAGACAGCCTAGTTGGGATCTGGTTTTGTGACCAAGCCAATTGTGAAAAAGGGATTGATCGTATCGAAGATAGTTGTCGACCTCTTCATGAAGCTGTCTTTGAATGGCTGGATCAGTACTTTTTAGGGGAAAATCCTTCCATGCCCTTTCCTCTATCTCCTAAAGGGACAGACTTTCAACAAAGAGTCTGGACCTACCTAACTCAGATTCCCTATGGGGAGAGTCGGACTTATGGAGAGATTGCCCGAGCCCTGTCTTGCAGATCGGCCCAAGCAGTTGGTCAAGCAGTAGGACGGAATCCCTTGCTCCTCCTCATCCCGTGTCACCGAGTGTTGGGGACGGAGAAAAAGTTGACAGGCTATGCGGCTGGTCTAGATCGAAAACGTTGGCTGTTGCATCATGAGGCCATAACTTGGAATGAATAAGGAGAAAAGATGTTATCATTTATTGAATACCCAAAATGTTCGACTTGCCGCAAGGCGAAATCGGAATTAACGAGCTTAGGCTGTGAGTTTGATAGCCAAGATATCGTGGTAGACACACCGACCAGTGAGCAACTGCAAACCTGGATCAAGGAGTCTTCCCTACCAATCAAATCCTTCTTTAACACCAGTGGGATGAAGTATCGAGAATTGGGCTTGAAAGACAAGGTGGACCAGCTTTCGATAGAAGAAGCAGCGGCTCTTTTAGCTAGCGATGGCATGCTGATCAAACGCCCTCTCTTAGTGAAAGATGGAAAAGTTGTTCAAGTGGGCTATCGGAAACCCTACTCAGACTTAGGTTTGTAAGAGAAAAGGGAGTTGGAGGCACTGCACCCCAATAATGGGACAAGAGCCCCCCTCTTATGCGACCAGTTTTCTGTACTCTACAGGAGACTGGTCATTTCGATACAGGTTAGTTTAGTTTCTACTGAATATGCTTTTTGACCATAACAAAACACTCCTGTTTCTAGTTTACCATATTTCAACAGGAGTGTTTTCTTGTGTCTAGTTTTATAGGGTGCAGTGCCAAAGTTTAGATTTTTTTCTGTCTAACTTTTGGGGATGCAGTACAATCAGTTGCTTTTTTGGGGGCCAAGAGATTATTGTCCCAGACTCTTTTATAAAACTATTTACTTAGCTCTCTGATTTTTTACTTTTTTTGAAAAGTGAAATACCAAAGATTCCAGCTATAATAGCAAGAAGATTCATAGCTGATGGTGACTCAGAAGTTCCTGTATTTGGTAACTGAGCTTTTTCATGAGTTGATTTTTGCTCCAAAGATTGAACTTTTTCTTGTTGAATAGGTTTTGGAGCTGGTTCTGGATTTGGTTTTGGAGCTGGTTCAGGATTTGGTTTTGGAGCTGGTTCTGGATTTGGTTTTGGAGCTGGCTCTGGATTTGGTTTTTGGATCCGGGTTAGCTCTGGATTTGGAGTTGGTTTTGGATCCGGAGTTGGTTTTGGATCCGGAGTTGGTTTTGGATCCGGAGTTGGTTTTGGATCTGGTGTTGGTTTTTGATCTGGTTCTTTCTCATACTCATAGATAACATGAGTTGTACCTTCTTTTAACTGACCTGTTTCAGGTGCAGATGTTGAAGAAACACCAACTAGATTGTATTTTTTACCATCTACAGTGATAGAAGACGGACGCTCATCTGCGTTTTCAGCAGCATTATAGGTCACAAGATTTCCATCAGATCCATAAATAGAAGTTAATGGTGTGTCTTTATATGTTTTCCTTGATAGACTGATTTGTTCCCTTTGATCACATAATCCACCACTACATCTCCATAGTGAAGCGTAGAAACATCCTGGTCAGCCATATCTTCAAACTCTGAAGCATAATATTTAACAGCAGGATTGTATTTCAAATTAAACAATTTTAACATAATTAAAGAAGGTGTCAGGATTAATATTGGTATCATGCGGAATGGTAGTCCAGTCACATTGTTAGGGTGTGATATAAGTAGCTTGGGTTTGAAACAGACCTAATCAGATGATCGTTTTTTTGAACATAACTATCATCGATTAAAAGCTTGGATTTATCTAAGCCACCAAAACTTTGATGACCCATCATGCCTAGAAAATCCAACTGTATGATTTGATGAAATTCTGAAGACTTTGAGAGCCTTCTTCGTAGGAACCACCACCTTCTTGACTAGATTTCCAAGCCATACTGGGCATCGAGAGGAGATATTTTGATTTTCTTTAGCTTCTTCTAGAGGAATCGTGATACTGACACTAACTGCCTGACTTTTTTTAGTGAAAACAACAGTATAAATAGTGTATGTTGTAACTTTCATCAAACTCTGATCCCAGCGATTCCAGGGTCACATCCCTCATATCCTACTAACTGAAAGGTGTTCTTCCTGCTGCTAGTTCTTCTGCTCTAGGTATAACAGTAGGATATGGTCTATTCTCATCATCATGATTGATCTCTTTTCATTGGAACATTTACAGAGACAGGATTTTCTTTTGCATCATCGAGTTCCTACTCAAAGTGAAATCAACTTTTAGCATTTGAAATATTTGGAATAGCGGATTTGAAGATCGCGTACTGACTGTCCATGATCACTTGAGTGCATGGCTTTGATAGGCTACAGTGTAATTGTAGACTACACTTTTACCATCCTCACTAAAATGTGCTGGAAGTCCTTCAACATTGACGAAACCACCTTCATCAATGATATTGCTACCATCTGGTTCCCAACTAGCGCCTGGGACAGAGCCTGTTGAAGTCCCAGAAGGAGAGGTTGAATCTTCTTTCCCGCCAGTTGTAGCTTCGCTATTAGTTGAGATTTCTTCAGTTTTAGGTGAGGAAGCATTGGCATCCTCTTCGTCTGATTTTAGTGAGGTGTCACTAGTAGGGTCTGGTGCAACCTTATTGTCTGCTGAAGAAGTGTTCTCAGCATCAGTTGAGTTAGTGATACCTAGTGTCACTGAAACATTTGCTGGTTCGCTATTAGTTTCATCAGCTTGAACTACTGACTGTGATACCAGATTTAGAACAAAAACAGACATTGTGATAATGCCAAATTTAGTGAGTTTTTTCATACACTTTTTCTCCTTATATGAAAGGGATCATGCATAAGCACAATTCATAGATATTATTTTTCACATACATTGTACTATGTAAGCGCTTTAGTTTGCAAAGCGATTTCCTAATGAACTAAGAATTCTTTCATATTTTATTGAAAAAAACGCGTAAAAATCCACAAATAATCTATCATAAAATATAGAAAAAAACCGAATTAAGACTCTATTTATTCAATATTTTCTTTTAATTTCTCAACAAAGAGATAGGCTACTGGACAGGTTAAAGTGTTTTTTTGATCATCAGATTATTAATTTGATAGATTTTTTTAACGATCTGTATGTGAGAACTCATGACAGGATTTGGAACGGATATCATAGATAGATCAGAGATTGTCACCTCCTAAAAATGGACAGGGCATAGATTTGAAGATCTTAACCCCATCCTCGTCTACCCGCAAAAATCTCTGATTTTTTTCACGGCGGAAAATTTCGGTATATTCTTAATCAAATTTAAAAGTTAGATCTTATGTTGATTTCTTTACAAAATCGCTTTAACATATTTTACTTAAAAATTATTTTTTTAAATTTCTAAAGGAAGTTGAAGTCCCTTTAATTTTTTTGCTGTGAAGATGATATAATCATACGAGTGAAATCAATGAAAGAGAGTCAATCATGAGTATTTTAGAGGTGAAAAATTTAAGCCACGGCTTTGGAGACCGGGCTATTTTTGAGGATGTGTCTTTCCGCTTGTTAAAGGGAGAGCATATCGGTTTGGTTGGAGCCAATGGTGAAGGGAAATCCACCTTCATGAGCATCGTGACTGGTAAGATGCAGCCTGACGAAGGAAAGGTGGAGTGGTCTAAGTATGTGACGGCAGGCTACCTAGATCAGCATTCGGTCTTAGAAGAAGGACAAACGGTTCGCGATGTCTTACGGACAGCTTTTGATGAGTTGTTCACAGCTGAAGCTCGCATCAATGACCTCTATATGGCCATGGCGGAAGAGGGAGCCGATGTCGATGCTTTGATGGAAGAGGTTGGGGAACTTCAAGAGCGTCTAGAAAGTCGTGATTTTTATACCTTGGATGCCAAGATCGATGAAGTGGCGCGTGCTCTTGGGGTCATGGACTTTGGCATGGATACGGATGTGACCTCCTTGTCAGGTGGGCAACGGACCAAGGTCCTTTTGGCTAAATTGCTCCTTGAAAAACCAGATATCCTTCTCTTGGACGAGCCGACCAACTACTTGGATGCAGAGCACATCGATTGGCTCAAACGCTATTTGCAGAATTATGAAAATGCCTTTGTCCTCATTTCCCACGACATTCCTTTCTTGAATGATGTGATCAATATCGTCTACCATGTGGAAAATCAGCAGTTAACCCGCTATTCCGGAGACTACTACCAATTCCTTGAAGTTTATGAAATGAAGAAATCGCAATTGGAAGCGGCTTATGAACGCCAGCAAAAAGAGATTGCTGATTTGAAGGATTTTGTAGCCCGCAATAAGGCGCGTGTGGCTACACGGAATATGGCCATGTCTCGTCAGAAGAAGCTGGACAAGATGGAACTCATTGAGTTGCAAAGTGAGAAACCGAAACCCTCCTTTGAATTTAAGAATGCCCGGACTCCTGGACGCTTTATCTTCCAGGCCAAGGATCTTCAGATTGGCTATGACCGTCCTTTAACCAAGCCTTTGAACCTAACCTTTGAACGCAATCAAAAGGTGGCCATCATCGGAGCTAACGGAATCGGGAAAACCACTCTCTTGAAGAGCTTGCTGGGGATTATCCCACCGATCGCTGGAGAAGTCGAGCGGGGAGATTACCTAGAGCTTGGTTACTTCGAGCAAGAGGTCGAAGGTGGGAATCGCCAGACACCGCTTGAAGCAGTTTGGAATGCCTTTCCGGCTCTCAACCAAGCAGAAGTCCGTGCAGCTCTTGCCCGCTGTGGCTTGACCACCAAGCATATCGAGAGCCAAATTCAGGTGTTATCCGGTGGGGAGCAAGCCAAGGTACGCTTCTGTCTCTTGATGAATCGTGAAAACAATGTCTTGGTACTAGACGAGCCGACCAACCACTTGGATGTGGATGCCAAAGATGAATTGAAACGGGCTCTGAAAGAATACAAGGGATCGATCCTCATGGTTTGCCACGAGCCAGACTTCTATGAAGGCTGGATGGACCAAATCTGGGACTTTAATGAATTGACGTAAACACAAAAAGAGAACCGTGCGGTTCTCTTTTTAGATTGAAGTTGAAATACTTCTTAGAAACTTTCCTTATGTGAGTACGGACGTCAGCGAACTTCGAAGAAGTTCCATGACTTAGTTTTTGGAACCTAAGGTTCAAAACCTCCCGAGATGCTAGAAACATTTCTGTTTCAGGCACTTTTCTCACGGCGGAAAGTTTCAGTAGATGAATGTCGCAAATCATGAGAATTCATTTCATTTTTTAAAGAATCTATTCGGTAATGGTTTATCAATATTTTAAAAAGAGAACCTGGCGGTTCTCTTTTGATTATTTTTTGAAATCATAGTCTTTTACGACTTCCATCTTTTCAATTTTGACATCTTCTTTTGGTTTGTCTTTATCGTCCGTTTCAGCTTCGGCAATTTTTATCGACCACATCCATGCCGTCGATGACTTGTCCAAAGACAGTGTAGTTACCACCATCAAGGGTAGGGATTTCCACCATTTTTATAAGCATCGATGATTTTAGCTGGGAAGCGATCAGTTGGAAGCTTGCTTGAAATATCCGCCTTATTTTGGTTGATATAGAATTGACTACCATTTGTATTTGGTCCAGAATTGGCCATGGCTAAAGCACCACGAAGATTGTAGAGATAAGGGGAGTATTCATTCTCAAAAGCCTGCTACCTGAATCTTTGAGTATCTTTTGCCCTTTCCAGATGGATTCGCCACCCTGTACCATCTCCTTTAGGATCTCCTGTTTGGATCATAAAGTTGTTAATCACACGGTGGAAAGAGCAAGCCATTATAGTAGCCTTCCTTAGCGTGGGTCAAGAAAGTTTTTCAACGGCAAAGGTGCGTATTTCGGAAAGAGCTTCACAGTGATATCGCCTTTCAGTTGGTAGTGATTTTAACGACAGCTTCATCTTCAGCAACTTCAGTTGGAGAGCTGAGGGAAAGACCGCATTTTCATTGGTCATGGCATCGTTAAAATCTTTGCGCAGTTGTTCTAATTTCTTTTGTTCTTCTTCAATTTTCTTTTGATCTTTTTCACTAGAGCTAGAAGTTGCTGTCTGCTCTGTCTTTTCTTTGCTTGCGCTTGAAGAGCTAGCGTCTGTCTTATTGGACGAACAAGCTGTCAAAGCCAAGCCGGAAAATAATAGTAGTGCGATTAATTTTTTCATATTCTTCCTTTCCAACATAGTTGTCTTTCTCTATTGTACCTTAATTTTTTGCATTTGATTCAAATCTGAGACTCATTTGTATGAGGGCTATGTTTCAAGCTTGATGACATCTGATAGATCACAAATAAGAGGTATGCATAGATGGAAAATTCGGTATGATGGGAGATATGTTAATTTGTTTGAAAATGAACGAATTCCCTCAAAAACCGTATCATGAATAGGAGGCTACAAATTGGATTATAAAACTCTACGCAAAAACTATAGACTCTATATTAGATCTGCAGGCTTGTTAGCAATGCTTCTGATCTTTTGCATTGGATTAGTGGTCAGGGATACTCTTCTTCAGACTGCTGGCGTTTTATTGGTACTTGCAGGCTTGTTTTTATTCATCCAATTGCTCAAGAAAAGCTACACCAACAAGTGCAACACCTTGCTCCATGTAGACTTAGATTTAGCTTTTTGGCAGCAATACCTTCAGTTGAACAAGAATGTGAAAAAAGCTATTTCACAGATAGATATTAAGCTGACATCGGTCGCCTATTCTTTTATGATGGGAGATTTTGATACTGTCATAAAGGAAGCTAGGGAAGCACTCAGTCAGACGGGATTACCGCAGAAATATAAGAACTTTTTTGAAAGTTATCTCATGCGATCAACTGTCCTGACAGATCCTGATTTGTCTAGAGAAGAGCTGGAGGCTCAGTTAAATGAATTGACCATCACAGACCCGACACTAGCTGAGAAAACAAGAAAGGTCTGTCTTGCTCTTTATGATTTAACCATTGCGCATCAAAGCAATGACTATTTCGAAGACTTTAAGCAATGACTTTCAAGTACCAGCAGTTGGAAATTATCTACTACCAAGCCTTGAATGCTACTCTCAAAGGAGATCAGCACAGAGCAAACGATCTCTTTCACAAGTTAGTCTCAGAAGATGAGTCGCTCTATATCGTTCGAAAGGCTAAACGATACTTGAAGGATGAAGGCAATCATCTGTAAATCCTACAATCGAAAAAAGGATCAATCCCCCAAACAGGACCTTTTCTAAATGAAGTATTCAAAAATTAAAGAGAGATGATCAAAATAGAGAAACAGATGTCTACTATTTCAGATATATTAGAAAAATATTATGTAGATCATGAGGTGGAACCCTATATTTCGCCTGATAGGGATTTGGGAGCTTGGTTGGTGGACCCTAAGCCCGTTTCGAAGAGAAACATGGAGCTCCTCCAAGACGGCTTACTTGCGGGGGATATCATACTCTTGTGGCGGATCAACTTTGGAACGTTTACGACAGAGACTTGGTTTCCTAAGTACTTTGAATACACCTATGGGATTCATGCGCCGGAACATGTGAAAGTTTTGGTAGATAAGGGGTATGCCTATATCGAATCCGCTTTTGATTCGCTGGACCACATCAATGCGACCATGAAAAAAGCCATTCTCAAAAAGAAGGGAGTCGCTGGCTTGTCCAAGATGAAAGTGGCCGATTTGAACCAAGCTCAGGCGAATCACTTTACAGAGGAAGAGCTAGCACAACAGTTCTCGGTTCGGGGCTATCAGTTGACGGAGAAAGGAAAGCAAGCGTTGGAAGAGCATCAAGCCATCATCGACCGCCATCCCAAGAAAAATCTATAAGTAACAGTATCTGAGTGGTACTGTTTTCTTGTTGCTTTCGTAAATCGCAGAAAAGGATTTTACTAGAGAACTAGTCTAGAAATGTGGTATAATAAAGGTTATGGCAAACAATAATCAATCAAAAAAAACACGGTCGACGAGACGACTGTCTAAAGCAGAAATAGAAAGAAAAAAAGCAATTCGCCGAATGATCATGACGATTGTCTTAACTCTCGTCTTCATTTTTCGCCTTTTTTACGATTAGAGCCTTAGGCTTAGTGACCTACAACCTTATCCGGCTCTTGGTAGGTAGTCTGGCTTACGTCGCAATGACGGCTGTTATTGTCTACCTCTTCTTTTTCAAATGGATTGAGAAGCATGAGGGAACCTTGTCTGGCTTTTTAAGTCTTTTTGCAGGCTTACTATTGATCTATCAAGCTTACTTTGTCTCCCTCTTGAAACTTGAAGGCTCTTCTGTGGGGCCAACCTTATCACGTATCTTAGGGGACCTTGTACATCTTCGCGTCTCTTCTTTTGCAGGAGGAGGTTTGCTTGGTGCCATCCTGTACACGCCGATTGCCTTCTTGCTTTCGAACATTGGGACTTACTTTATTGGAGGTCTCTTGATCGTACTAGGGCTTCTCTTGATGAGCTCTTATTCGGTTTATGACTTGTATGAGCAGGCTGTCGCAGCTTTTCACTCCTTTATGGAAAAACGGGAAATTCGTCGTCAAGAGCGCTTTGTCGAGCGTGAAGAGAAGAAGGCCCTTCAAGCAGAAGCAGAGGAAGCTGCCCGCATCGAGCAACTTGCAGAAGCTAGTCCCATGAGCACAGAAGGCTATCCTGTAGATCTTGAGACAGGTGAGGTCATGGAACCTGTGATCGAAGCAGAAGAGCTTGTAGAGGAGTCCTACCCTCAAATCTATCTACCAAATGAAGAGGAAGGTTATTCGGAAGACTGGCCAGAAGACAATCCAGAGGAAATGGAAGAACTTCCTGAGGAGGATGTGGATGAAGAAGTCACTGTGGACTTCACACCTAAGGAACTCCTTCAGTACAAACTTCCAACGATTGATCTCTTCGCACCTGACAAACCGAAAAACCAATCCAAAGAGAAGAACATCGTTCGCAAAAATATCCGCATTTTGGAAGAAACCTTTGCAAGCTTTAACATCAAGGCGACAGTGGAACGGGCGGAAATCGGTCCTTCTGTCACCAAATATGAGGTCAAGCCGGCTGTCGGTGTGCGGGTCAACCGCATCTCCAACCTAGCAGATGATTTGGCCTTAGCCCTTGCGGCCAAGGATGTGCGGATCGAAGCACCGATTCCAGGGAAGTCTCTGGTCGGGATTGAAGTGCCCAACTCAGAGATTGCGACCGTTTCCTTCCGTGAATTGTGGGAGCAGTCCAAAACAGACCCAACTAAACTCCTTGAGATTCCTCTTGGGAAGGCTGTAGATGGTTCAGCTCGTACCTTTGATTTGGCCCGGATGCCCCACCTCTTGGTAGCTGGTTCTACCGGATCTGGTAATCGGTTGCGGTTAATGGGATCATTTCGAGTATCTTGATGAAGGCCCGTCCGGACGAAGTCAAGTTTATGATGGTCGATCCAAAGATGGTGGAGCTTTCTGTCTATAATGATATTCCTCACCTCTTGATTCCAGTTGTGACCAACCCACGCAAGGCCAGTCGAGCCCTACAAAAGGTTGTCGATGAGATGGAAAATCGCTACGAACTCTTCTCGAAAGTGGGTGCTCGGAATATTGCTGGCTTTAATGCCAAGGTTGCGGAGTACAATACCCAGTCTGAGATGAAGCAAGTACCACTTCCATTGATTGTGGTCATTGTCGATGAGTTGGCAGACTTGATGATGGTGGCAAGTAAAGAAGTGGAAGATGCTATTATTCGTCTTGGACAGAAGGCGCGAGCGGCAGGGATCCACATGATTCTTGCGACCCAACGGCCATCGGTTGATGTTATTTCAGGTTTGATCAAGGCCAATGTACCTTCCCGTGTCGCTTTTGCGGTATCATCTGGGACCGACTCACGGACCATCTTGGATGAAAATGGGGCGGAGAAATTGCTCGGTCGTGGGGACATGCTCTTTAAACCGATCGATGAAAATCATCCGATTCGTCTACAAGGGTCCTTTATCTCAGATGACGATGTGGAGCGGATTGTGAACTTTGTTAAAGAGCAGGCAGAAGCCGATTATGATGATGCCTTTGATCCAGGCGAAGTATCCGAGTCGGACTTTGATGGTGGTATGGGTGGCTCTGATGAAGGCGATCCTCTCTTTGAAGAGGCCAAAGCGCTCGTGATCGAGACCCAAAAAGCCAGTGCGTCGATGATTCAGCGTCGCTTATCAGTTGGTTTCAACCGGGCCACTCGCCTCATGGAAGACTTGGAAGCAGCAGGTGTCATCGGACCAGCTGAAGGAACCAAACCAAGAAAGGTCTTGCAGACCAATTAATCTTTCTTTAAACGAAGAAGGAATGAGATATTTGACAATAGCAAAAACCTGCCTGTACAAGGGGCAGGTTTTCTTTACGATAAAAAGGAAAGGATAGCAGATGGATCTCGATACCATTCACCATATTGCCATTATTGGCCACGATTATGACAAAACAAGAGAATTTTATGTAGATAAATTAGGCTTTGAACCTTTAGACGAACACCATCGGCCAGAAAAGCAGGATATTCTCTTTAATATTCGAAAGGGAAATCTGACCTTGGAAATATTTATCAAACCAGATGCCCCAAAGAGACCCTTTCTCCCTCATCCAGAGCATACAGGTCTTCGTCATCTGGCTTTTCGAGTAGAAGATGTTCAAGCCTGTTTAGTAGAGTTTGACCAATTAGGAATCTCTCATACAGAGCTACGAGTGGATGATTTTGATGGGCGCAAAATGGCCTTCTTCTTTGATCCAGATGGCTTGCCTCTGGAACTCCACGAGTAGGTATAAAAAATCTTCGGTCTCTAGTCCCAAGCAAGAAGACAGCCTTTTTGCTAAACTGGATATAGATAAAAGAAAGAAGTATATATGGAAGAGAAGCGATATAGCGGGCTAACGAATGAGCAAGTCCAAAGCCGAATCAGACAAGGCAAACAAAATCGAGTAACCATCACGGCTGAAAAGTCGACGAGAGAGATTGTTTATTCAAATGTCTTTACTTATTTCAACCTGGTCTTTTGGTATTTTAGCTATCTTATTGGTATTAGTACGGTCTTGGAACAATATGTTATTTGTTCCTATTGTCGTCGTCAACTCCTTGATCGGGATTGTTCAAGAATTGCGGTCCCGTCGGATTTTGAATAAGATGCGCCTTCTTCAAGTGGAGAAAGCTCGAGTGATTCGTGAGGAGAACGACTGGACCTTCCTGTCGACCAGGTGGTAGAGGGGGATGTCGTCTTGTTCCAAGCAGGGGATCAGATCTATGCAGATGCCAAAGTTCTAGACGGTTCGATCATGGTCGATGAGTCTCAATTAACAGGTGAAGCAGATGAAATCCCTAAAGGTGAGAATCAGAAACTCATGTCAGGAAGTTTTGTCATTTCAGGTCAGGCAGTTGCCGTCTTGGAACAAGTAGGAGATGCGTCTTATATTAATCAGCTGAGTCTCTCTGCCAAGAAAGTCAAGGGACACGAAGAATCTGAAATGGTTCATGCAGTGGACGGCCTTGTTCGAATGATTGGAATGATTCTCCTCCCGATTGGCTTGCTCTTGTTTTTGCAGAGTTATCTAGGAAATCAAGAAACCCTCAAAGTTAGCATCACCTCTATGGTCGGTGCCATCATTGGGATGATCCCAGAGGGACTCTACCTCTTAATGACTCTGGCCTTGGTGCTTGGAGCAACCCGCTTAGCCCTTCAAAAGGTCCTACTCAACAGTATGAAGGGAATTGAAACCCTATCCCGTATAGACGTCCTCTGCCTAGACAAGACGGGGACCATTACCGAACACAGGATGCAGGTGAGTGAGTTCCTCCCTTTGGCGCTAGATGAAAAAGAAGGCAAAGAAATATTAAGTCACTATCTCCAAGCAAGTGAAGATCAAAATGATACCATTACGGCCATTCGCAAGTCTCACTCCGTCCAACCCGCCCTAAGTATGGCCCGTTCAAGACCGTCTTCCTTTTTCATCTAAGAAGAAATTTGGTGGCCTTCAGTTCCAAGAAGGGATCTACCTATTAGGAGCACCGGATGTTTTGCTCAGAGATGATCTCGATGCTTACCAAGAAGTGTGGCAACGAGAGATTGAACGAGGAGCGCGTGTCCTTATTTTGGGGCATTACCAGGGGGAACAGCTGACGGAAGTATTAGAAGCTCCAGTCCTTCCCCTTCTAGCCTTGGTCTTGGAGAATCCTGTTAGGTCGACTGCTCCTGAAACCTTCGCCTATTTCCAAAAACAAGGGGTGACCATCAAGGTTATTTCAGGGGATCATCCTGTGACAGTTGCTGCCGTTGCTCAGAAAGCAAGTATTCCTCATGCGGATCAAGTGGTAGATGCTAGTCAGCTCAAGACGCGTGAGGAGGTAGTAGATGCAACACGGACCTACACCGTCTTTGGACGAGTTAGTCCAGAACAAAAACAAATCCTCGTAGAGAGCTTGCAGGCGGATGGTCATAAGGTTGGCATGACAGGAGATGGGGTCAATGATATCCTCGCTATGAAAAAGGCTGATTGTAGTATTGCCATGAATACGGGACATGATGCGACCAAAAAGGTGGCCCAGGTTGTGCTTTTAGATTCGGACTTTTCTCACATGCCATCTATTGTGGATGAAGGTCGCCGAGTGGTCAACAATATTCAACGTTCTGCGAGTCTCTTTTTGGTCAAGAATATTTTTTCAATTTTATTGGCTATTTTGGCCATTCTCTTTAGTTTCACCTATCCCATCCAGGCTTCTCAGATGTCCTTGATCAGTGGATTTACCATTGGAATCCCTGGTTTCTTGCTGGCCTTGGAGAAGAATCGTGCCCGGATAGAAGGAGACTTTATTGAAACCGTGATAGAGCAAGCTCTTCCAGCTACCTTGACCAATCTCATATCAGTCCTTTTCCTTGTGGTTCTGGGGCCTTTCCTTACATTAAGTCAGGGAGAAATTTCGACCATCTCTATCTACTTGCTGGCATTGATTGGCTTTACAAAAGTATACCAACTCAGCCTTCCCTTTAATCATGTAAAATTGGGCATCATCCTTCTGAATATAGCTGGATTTTACCTGTCGGTTTTTGTATTTTCTTCCATTTTTAATCTCAGCCATCTTCATCTGACTGGCTGGATCATGACCCTTGTCCTAGGACTGGTCATGGAAGGAGTCTTATGGTTGATGAATCGTCTTATTTATTCCATAGTGACCCATCTGCATAAGTCCAGAAACAAATAGAAAAACGGTATGAACTATGATGTTAGTTCATACCGTTTTATTGTTGCTATAGATCAGATGAAGAGACTGATCGTCATAATGAGGTAAAGGAAGAAGGTAATGAGAAAGCCTGCTCGCCAAAAGTACTTAAAAAATTTCGGATAGTAAAAGCTACGTCTCTTTTTCAAGAAATAGATGGTCAAGCCAATAGCTAAGAGAGATAAGGCCAATAACAATTGCGGCAACAAATTATGATAGTAAAGCCGCATCTGAAATTAAATAGTATTCTAGCGCGAAAAGAGGAAAAGCCAGGTCGGCAAAATTCCAACCATATCGACGCAGTTTAAAGACTCGAATAATAATCCCACTGAGAATCAGGGTCAAAAAAATAAATACAAGGGAAGCAACTTTTATTAACATACCTCCATTTTATCACAAAAGTAAAAAAAGTGTGATGGAAATGAAATTTTTTCTTGCATTCGGAAGAAAATAGTGTATAATAGAAAGGTATGCGCAGAGCATACTTGTGGGAGGTAAAAATCTGTAATTACCGCCAAAACCACAAAGGAGGATTTAAGAAATGGCTAAAAAAGTCGAAAAACTTGTAAAATTGCAAATCCCTGCTGGTAAAGCTACTCCAGCTCCACCGGTTGGACCAGCACTTGGTCAAGCAGGTATCAACATCATGGGATTCACTAAAGAGTTTAACGCTCGTACAGCTGACCAAGCTGGAATGATTATCCCAGTTGTGATCACTGTTTATGAAGATAAATCATTTGATTTCGTTACAAAAACACCACCAGCTGCTGTTCTTTTGAAAAAAGCTGCAGGTGTTGAAAAAGGATCAGGTACACCTAACAAAACGAAAGTTGCAACAGTTACTCGTGCGCAAGTACAAGAAATTGCTGAAACTAAGATGCCAGATTTGAACGCTGCAAACATTGAGTCTGCAATGCGTATGATCGAAGGTACTGCTCGTTCTATGGGATTCACTGTTACTGACTAATTGTAACAATCCTATTTGCCCGCAATACACTTGATCATGAGACGAGTGACGTGGGAGATGAAAATCGATATGACCACATTACAAGGAGAAAGATAAAATGGCTAAAAAAAGCAAACAACTTCGTGCTGCTCTTGAAAAAATTGACAGCACAAAAGCATACAGCGTAGAAGAAGCTGTAGCTCTTGCAAAAGAAACTAACTTTGCAAAATTTGACGCAACTGTAGAAGTTGCTTACAACTTGAACATCGACGTGAAAAAAGCTGACCAACAAATCCGTGGTGCAATGGTATTGCCAAACGGAACTGGTAAAACTGCTCGCGTTCTTGTATTTGCACGTGGTGCAAAAGCTGAAGAAGCAAAAGCTGCTGGTGCAGACTTCGTAGGTGAAGATGACCTTGTTGCGAAAATCAACGATGGTTGGTTGGACTTCGACGTTGTTATCGCTACACCTGACATGATGGCTCTTGTTGGACGTCTTGGACGTGTCCTTGGACCACGTAACTTGATGCCAAACCCTAAAACTGGTACTGTAACAATGGATGTTGCTAAAGCAGTTGAAGAGTCTAAAGGTGGTAAAATCACTTACCGTGCTGACCGTGCAGGTATCGTACAAGCGATCATCGGTAAAGTGTCATTTGACGCTGACAAATTGGTTGAAAACTTCAAAGCTTTCAACGATGTTATCCAAAAAGCAAAACCAGCTACAGCTAAAGGTACTTACGTAACTAGCTTGACTTTGACTACAACTCAAGGTCCTGGTATCAAAGTGGATGTTAACTCACTTTAATTAGAAATCAAAGCTACCTTCGGGTAGCTTTTTCTTTATTTGAATGATTTAGAAGGTTCTACCTTGATGATAAATTCAATAGATATTAAAACGCTTGCATAAGTACAGGAAAAGGGTATAATATAGTTGAAAAACTAAAAAAAGGAGAATCAAATGATTTTTAAACGTTCAAACGGAGAATTCCGTGAAACTGATCGAGTGACTCGTTTCAAATTGATCAAGTCGGGTAAGAACTGGTTGCGTGCAGCCACTTCAAACTTTGGTTTGCTCAAAGTGATCCGAGGTCAAGTCGAAGAGACTGTTGTTGCTGAGGTTCGTGAAGATGCTGTTTCTGCTAAGAGCCGTCACCTCTTAAAAGGGATCGTAGTGGCAGCAGCAGTTCTAAGTGCTACTACAGTTGCAAATACTACGTTTGCGGATGAAGTAGGAAACGAAGTAGTTTCTTCCTCTACAGCAGTGAGTGCTCCATCCGTTTCAACTGAAGCAACTTCATTAACTGAAGCAGCTTCTAAAGAAGTCTCAGCCCCTCAAAATGAACCTGCTACAGAAACAAAACCTTCAGTAGCAAGTTCATCTGAAGTGGTCGAAAGTGCTGTAGCATCGGATGATAAAGCAATCTTGGAACAAAATGCTTCTGAAGCAGCTTTATTGAATCAAATAGCAGAAAAATATGCTTCAACCCATCAAAATGAAGAGCAGAAAGCTGCTATCAAAGAGGCTGTTGCTAAAGTTCAAGCTGAATTGCCAGCAAAAGAAGCATCAACTAATTCTGGTGAAAATGCTCCATCATATGCTGAGCAACGATCACGCTTGAACAAGTCAGTAGATGACATGCTGGTAACCCTGAAGGCGGCAGGTTTCAAAGGAAATACAACTGTTAATGGCGCACCAGCAGTTTCTGCTCAGTTGGATGCTCTTTCAACTTCAACTACTCTGACAGCACCATCTGTTTCTCCAATAATGGATGAACCAAATGGAGCTTCAATTGAGGATCCAGCATGGAACAATACAAATTATCAATTGGATCCAAATGCAGATCGCTATACTTATTCTATTTGGGATCTTCAAAACTGGCAAGGTGCAGCTAATCAAGGTGGTGTTACCTATAACAATGGTGGCTATTATGTAACCTTCTCAGTAGATCGCTCTACTGTAGGAACGACAAAGACGCCAACCGTCCATGCTCGTTTAGTAGAAAAAGCGACGGGTAAAGAAGTGGAAGCATTGGATATGACTGCCAATTCAACGTTCCAATTTAGCACCTTGGTGAAAGAAAATCCTACTTATGCCCCTCAATTTGATTATACTACTGGGGAATCTTCGCAAATCCTAGGAACTTGGACCAATAACCGTGAAGCTGGTCCAACTTCTGATGATAAATATAAACACCACATTCTTCAAATTCGTGATACGGTTAAACCAGGAAATGTTGGAGAAACAAAACCAAATGTTCAAACAGTTATCCCAATTGAAAAAGTAACCCATACTACCCACTATAAAGTAGAAGGTACGAATAAAGAATTAGCTTCCTACAGCCAGACAGGTATTGAAAGCCAAGACTACAAGGCATCTAATCCGCGTTCATTTGAAGGCTACGAGTTCGTACGTACGGATGCTGAAAAGGATATGGCAGGTTCTCTAGGTGGTGTCGGAGCTAAATACCTAGAACTCCAAGGTGGACGTGCTCACTACTATGTCAAACGGATTGTAGAGCAAGTCGATAAAGACGGTACATCAGTTGTCAAATTGTACGCTTTAGACCCATCAAAAGTGGCATCGTATAATCCATCTACAGATGTAAATACGCTTGACTTAACCAACTATACACTATTGTATACCTCAGATCCGGTTAAGCCAGGAGCTAAACCAACACCTGCTGGAACAGCAACTGAACCTAAAGAGGTCGGATATGTTGACAGTAAGGATGGAAAATACCATCTTAAAGTAGCAACTTATACGGATGGTGGAAATGGGAATGTGCGCTTGAGTGGTTGGTTCAACAAGGCCACTGGGGATGCCTTTACAGATTCACCACAGTTTTCAGCAGATGTCGATCCCGTTCGAAACAATACTTCCAATATCATTGGTGGGAACACACCAGGAGATAAAGCGTCTGGATATCCATCATTCTTTAATAACTATTCTCTTCCATCCATTAAAGAAATTTCTACCGATGTAACGCACTATTACCGTAAAACAGATGCTACAGGTAATGTTTACGTGCATTATCAAGATACAGAAGGTAAGACTATTAAGCCAGATGTAACCGATGAAAAAGCTCAACCAGTTAATAAGGCCTACGATACAGTAGTAGACAATCGTCCAAACGAGATTAAATTCGAAGGTAAGACTTACGAGTTGGTCCCAGCTGGTAACTACACAGTAGGTGAAGTTGATGACCAAGGACATCTTACATCATCAGACCCAACAACAGGTGCAGTTGCTAAAGAGGATAAGAATGTAACTTACATCTACAAACTTAAAGTAGGTGAAGTTGTTATTACTTATGTAGACGAAAACGGTAAAGAGATTCAAAAACCTCGTCAAGATACACCAAATTCACCATATGATACACCATATGACACTACTGAAGAAGGAGAAAAACCTAACTTCATCAAGGCAGAAGATGGTAAGACATATAAGATTGTACCAAAAGGTGATTATCCAGTAGGTAAGGTCGATGAAAATGGTCACCTTGAATCATCTGATCCAGTTTCAGGTAAGGTTGATAAACCAAGATCAACCATCACTTATGTCTATAAAGAAGTGAATGGAAGTGTCTATGTACACTATAAAGATACAGAAGGAAATGAGCTCAAAACTTCTGTAACTGATATGGATAAAGAACCAGTTGATTCAGCTTACGACACAGTAGTAGACAACCGTCCAGAAGAAATCGAAAAAGACGGTAAGACTTATGTATTGGTCCCAGCGGGTAACTACACAGTTGGTGAAGTTGATGACCAAGGCCACCTTACATCATCAGATCCAACAACTGGTAAAGTAGCTGAACAAGATAAGAATGTTACTTATATCTACAAGCTTAAAGAAGAGCCAGCTCAACCAAAAGGTAGTGTCTATGTACACTATAAAGATACAGAAGGAAATGAGCTTAAAACTTCTGTAACTGATATGGATAAAGAACCAGTTGATTCAGCTTACGACACAGTAGTAGACAACCGTCCAGAAGAAATCGAAAAAGACGGTAAGACTTATGTATTGGTCCCAGCGGGTAACTACACAGTTGGTGAAGTTGATGACCAAGGCCACCTTACATCATCAGATCCAACAACTGGTAAAGTAGCTGAACAAGATAAGAATGTTACTTATATCTACAAGCTTAAAGAAGAGCCAGCTCAACCAAAAGGTAGTGTCTATGTACACTATAAAGATACAGAAGGAAATGAGCTCAAAACTTCTGTAACTGATATGGATAAAGAACCAGTTGATTCAGCTTACGACACAGTAGTAGACAACCGTCCAGAAGAAATCGAAAAAGACGGTAAGACTTATGTATTGGTCCCAGCGGGTAACTACACAGTTGGTGAAGTTGATGACCAAGGCCACCTTACATCATCAGATCCAACAACTGGTAAAGTAGCTGAAAAAGATAAGAATGTTACTTATATCTACAAGCTCAAAGAAGAGCCAGCTCAACCAAAAGGTAGTGTCTATGTACACTATAAAGATACAGAAGGAAATGAGCTTAAAAACTTCTGTAACTGATATGGATAAAGAACCAGTTGATTCAGCTTACGACACAGTAGTAGACAACCGTCCAGAAGAAATCGAAAAAGACGGTAAGACTTATGTATTGGTCCCAGCGGGTAACTACACAGTTGGTGAAGTTGATGACCAAGGCCACCTTACATCATCAGATGACTGCAACTGGTAAAGTAGCTGAACAAGATAAGAATGTTACTTATATCTACAAGCTTAAAAGAAGAGCCAGCTCAACCAAAAGGTAGTGTCTATGTACACTATAAAGATACAGAAGGAAATGAGCTTAAAAACTTCTGTAACTGATATGGATAAAAGAACCAGTTGATTCAGCTTACGACACAGTAGTAGACAACCGTCCAGAAGAAATCGAAAAAGACGGTAAGACTTATGTATTGGTCCCAGCGGGTAACTACACAGTTGGTGAAGTTGATGACCAAGGCCACCTTACATCATCAGATCCAACAACTGGTAAAAGTAGCTGAACAAGATAAGAATGTTACTTATATCTACAAGCTTAAAGAAGAGCCAGCTCAACCAAAAGGTAGTGTCTATGTACACTATAAAGATACAGAAGGAAATGAGCTTAAAACTTCTGTAACTGATATGGATAAAGAACCAGTTGATTCAGCTTACGACACAGTAGTAGACAACCGTCCAGAAGAAATCGAAAAAGACGGTAAGACTTATGTATTGGTCCCAGCGGGTAACTACACAGTTGGTGAAGTTGATGACCAAGGCCACCTTACATCATCAGATGACACAACTGGTAAAGTAGCTGAAAAAGATAAGAATGTTACTTATATCTACAAGCTCAAAGAAGAGCCAGCTCAACCAAAAGGTAGTGTCTATGTACACTATAAAGATACAGAAGGAAATGAGCTTAAAACTTCTGTAACTGATATGGATAAAGAACCAGTTGATTCAGCTTACGATACAGTAGTAGACAACCGTCCAGAAGAAATCGAAAAAGACGGTAAGACTTATGTATTGGTCCCAGCAGGGTAACTACACAGTTGGTGAAGTTGATGACCAAGGCCACCTACATCATCAGATCCAACAACTGGTAAAAGTAGCTGAAAAAGATAAGAATGTTACTTATATCTACAAGCTTAAAGAAGAGCCAGCTCAACCAAAAGGTAGTGTCTATGTACACTATAAAGATACAGAAGGAAATGAGCTTAAAACTTCTGTAACTGATATGGATAAAGAACCAGTTGATTCAGCTTACGATACAGTAGTAGACAACCGTCCAGAAGAAATCGAAAAAGACGGTAAGACTTATGTATTGGTCCCAGCGGGTAACTACACAGTTGGTGAAGTTGATGACCAAGGCCACCTTACATCATCAGATGACACAACTGGTAAAGTAGCTGAACAAGATAAGAATGTTACTTATATCTACAAGCTTAAAGAAGAGCCAGCTCAACCAAAAGGTAGTGTCTATGTACACTATAAAGATACAGAAGGAAATGAGCTTAAAACTTCTGTAACTGATATGGATAAAGAACCAGTTGATTCAGCTTACGACACAGTAGTGAGACAACCGTCCAGAAGAAATCGAAAAAGACGGTAAGACTTATGTATTGGTCCCAGCGGGTAACTACACAGTTGGTGAAGTTGATGACCAAGGCCACCTTACATCATCAGATGACACAACTGGTAAAGTAGCTGAACAAGATAAGAATGTTACTTATATCTACAAGCTTAAAGAAGAGCCAGCTCAACCAAAAGGTAGTGTCTATGTACACTATAAAGATACAGAAGGAAATGAGCTTAAAACTTCTGTAACTGATATGGATAAAGAACCAGTTGATTCAGCTTACGACACAGTAGTAGACAACCGTCCAGAAGAAATCGAAAAAGACGGTAAGACTTATGTATTGGTCCCAGCGGGTAACTACACAGTTGGTGAAGTTGATGACCAAGGTCACCTCAAGTCTACTGATCCTACCACAGGTAAGGTTATCGAAGGCGATAAGAATGTCACATATGTATACAAACTGAAGGAAACTCCAGCTGAGCCTAAGAAGGGTGAAGTTATCATCACTTACGTAGACGAAAATGGTAAGGAAATCGAAAAACCTCGTCAAGATACACCAAACTCACCATATGACACACCATATAACACCACAGAGGAAGGTGAAAAACCGAATACTATCAAGACACCAGATGGTAAGACCTATAAGATCGTACCAAAAGGTGACTACCCAGTAGGTAAAGTTGACGAAGATGGACATTTGGAATCATCTGATCCAGTTAAAGGTAAAGTTGACAAACCAAAATCAACCATCACTTACGTTTATAAAGAAGTGAAGGAAACCCCAGCTGAGCCTAAGGGTAACGTCTACGTACACTATGTAGATACAGAAGGTAAGACCATCAAGTCAGATGTGACCGACGAAAAAGCTCAACCAGTGGATAAAGACTACGACACAGTTGTAGACAACCGTCCACAAGAGATTGAATTTGAAGGCAAGACTTATGAATTGGTACCTGCAGGTAACTATACAGTTGGTGGAGTAGATGACCAAGGTCACCTCAAGTCTACTGATCCTACCACAGGTAAAGTGATCGAAGGCGATAAGAATGTAACGTATGTTTACAAACTGAAGGAAACTCCAGCTGAACCTAAGAAGGGTGAAGTTATCATCACTTACGTAGACGAAAATGGTAAGGAAATCGAAAAACCTCGTCAAGATACACCAAACTCACCATATGACACACCATATAACACCACTGAGGAAGGTGAAAAACCGAATACTATCAAGACACCAGATGGTAAGACCTATAAGATCGTACCAAAAGGTGACTACCCAGTAGGTAAAGTTGACGAAGATGGACATTTGGAATCATCTGATCCAGTTAAAGGTAAAGTTGACAAACCAAAATCAACCATCACTTATGTCTATAAAGAAGTGAAGGGTAACGTTTATGTTCACTATGTAGATACAGAAGGCAAGAAAATCAATGCAGATGTAACCGACGAAGAAGCTCAACCAGTGGACAAAGACTATGACACACAAGATCATCGTCCAAAAGAGATCGAATTCGAAGGTAAGACTTACGAATTGGTACCAGCAGGTAACTACACAGTTGGTGAAGTGGATGACGAAGGTCACCTCAAGTCTACTGATCCTACCACAGGTAAAGTGATCGAAGGCGATAAGAATGTAACGTATGTTTACAAACTGAAAGAAACTCCAGACAAGCCTGTAGAGCCAACTCCAGACAAACCTGTAGAACCAACTCCAGACAAGCCTGTAGAGCCAACTCCAGACAAGCCTGTAGAGCCAACTCCAGACAAACCTGTAGAACCAACTCCAGATAAGCCTGTAGAGCCAACACCAGGTAAACCAGTGAATCCAACACCAGGTAAACCGGTGGATCCAACACCAGGTAAACCAGTGAATCCAACACCAGGTAAACCGGTGGATCCAACACCAGGTAAACCAGTGAATCCAACACCAGGTAAACCGGTGGATCCAACACCAGGTAAACCGGTGGATCCAACACCAGCTAAAGAACAACTTCCAAATACTGGTGAAACTACATCTGTAGGATCAACTGTACTCGGACTAGTTGCAGGACTTGTAGGATTGGCAGCACTTGGACGTCGTAAAGAGGGAGACGAAAAATAATTCTTCTTTCTTTGGTGAAAGATTGATTTTGCTGAATTCCAAATAGCAAGGTCTACTCGATGACTAGAAAAGGTTTTATAGCCTTGAAAAAGGGGATGATGCATCCCCTTTTTTAGACTAGTCAATCATTTTTGTTATCACAATGAGATTTTTATAATAGGAGCCTCAAGTTCTAAACAGGTTGAAAGCTACAACCTGTTTGTCTCAAGAGGCTCTTTTTTAATAGATAAGAAAGTCATACAACTTCATTAATTTGGAACGTTGAAAGAAAGTTCTCCTTTGGAGGAATCACCTATCCATACGAGCTGGCACACTCAGAAATGGTCAATAGAAAAGTATGGGGTAAAAATAATCAATTTTAAGACGACAAGATAAAAATTTTTTTGATAGATATCACTATATAAAAAACGCTTTTTGTGGTAAAATAATACAGATCATAAAAGGAGTGACAAAATGGTAGAACCTAAGTATAAACGTATTTAATTAAGTTATCAGGTGAAGCGTTAGCCGGTGAACGGGGTGTCGGAATTGATATCAAAACGGTTCAAAAGATGGCCCTTGAAATCAAAGAAGTTCATGACCTTGGAATTGAAATTGCTCTCGTTATCGGTGGAGGAAATCTCTGGCGTGGAGAACCTGCGGCGGAAGCAGGTATGGATCGCGTTCAAGCAGATTACACTGGAATGCTTGGAACAGTTATGAATGCCTTGGTGATGGCGGATTCTCTTCAACAGGTTGGAGTAGATACGCGTGTCCAAACAGCGATTGCCATGCAACAAGTCGCTGAGCCTTATATCCGCGGCCGTGCCCTTCGTCACTTGGAAAAAGAGCGTATTGTTATCTTTGGTGCAGGCATTGGTTCTCCATACTTCTCAACGGATACAACGGCTGCTCTTCGTGCCGCTGAAATTGAAGCAGACGCAATCTTGATGGCTAAGAATGGTGTTGACGGCGTTTATAATGCTGATCCAAAGAAAGACAAGACAGCTGTGAAGTTTGAAGAATTAACTCACCGTGATGTCATCAATAAAGGCCTTCGTATCATGGATTCGACAGCATCGACCATCTCAATGGACAATGATATTGACTTAGTCGTTTTCAACATGAATGAGCCAGGGAACATCAAACGCGTTGTCTTTGGAGAAAATATCGGTACTACCGTTTCTAATAATGTAGAAAAATAAGGAAGTTAGAGGAATAAAATGGCAAATCCAATCGTAGAAAAAGCTAAAGAAAGAATGTCTCAGTCTCACCAAAGTTTGGGACGTGAATTTGGAAGTATCCGGGCAGGTCGTGCAAACGCAAGTCTCTTGGACCGTATCTATGTTCAATATTACGGAGTTGATACTCCATTGAATCAAATCGCATCTATCACGATTCCAGAAGCCCGTGTGATGTTGATCACGCCTTTTGACAAGTCTTCATTGAAAGATATTGAGCACGCTTTGAATGCTTCTGACCTTGGTATTACTCCGGCTAACGATGGTTCGGTCATTCGCTTGGTCATCCCAGCTTTGACAGAAGAAACTCGTCGTGACTTGGCCAAAGAAGTGAAAAAAGTTGGTGAAAATGCTAAGGTAGCGATCCGTAACATCCGTCGTGATGCGATGGATGAAGCTAAGAAACAAGAAAAAGCAAAAGAAATCACTGAAGATGAATTGAAGGGTCTTGAAAAAGAAATCCAAAAAGTAACGGATGATGCTGTGAAACATATCGATGAAATGACAGCTCACAAAGAAAAAGAATTGCTTGAAGTCTAATCATTTCCAGCAGTTTACAGAGGAAATGAACTCAGTTGGCACTGCTGGCTGGGTTTTATTTCCATTAAGGGGCTATTGATCATCATTAGCCAGAAAGAAGGAAGAAATGAATACCAATCTCGCACATGATATCGTGGGCCTTGTTACGGATGAGAATGACCGTTTTTACTTTGTCCAAAAGGATGGGCAAACCTATGCCTTGGACAAGTCTGAAGGAGAGCGTGCTCTTGGAGAGTCTGTCAAGGGCTTTGCCTATACGGATATGAAGCAACGTTTGCGCCTGACCACACTTGAAGTCACTGCTCGTCGGAACCAATTTGGCTGGGGGACAGTGACAGAAGTTCGTAAGGACCTGGGCGTTTTTGTCGATACTGGTCTAACAGACAAGGAGATTGTCGTCTCTCTGGATATTTTGCCAGAGATTAAGGAACTATGGCCTAAAAAAGGGGATAAACTCTTTGTTCGCCTGGAAGTCGATAAAAAAGACCGGATTTGGGGTGTCTTGGCCTACCAAGAAGACTTCCAACGGATTGCTCGTCCAGCCTACAACAATATGCAGAATCAGAACTGGCCGGCTATCGTCTATCGCTTAAAACTTTCAGGGACCTTTGTTTACTTACCTGAGAACAATATGTTAGGGCTTTATCCATCCAAGTGAGCGCTTTGCCGAACCTCGTTTGGGACAAGTCCTAGATGCCCGGGTTATTGGTTTCCGAGAGGTGGATCGGACCTTGAATTTATCCTTGAAGCCACGCTCGTTTGAAATGCTGGAAAACGATGCACAGATGATTTTGGCATATTTAGAAAACAACGGAGGCTTTATGACCTTGAATGATAAGTCCTCCCAGAAGAAATTAAGGCAACCTTTGGCATTTCAAGGGCAGTTCAAAAAGCTCTGGGAGGCTTGATGAAAGCAGGGAAAATCACACAGGATGCCTTTGGTACAGAATTAAAATAAGAGGAGTCCTATGCGAAAATCATTTTATACTTGGTTGATGACAGAGCGCAATCCCAAAAGCAATGCTCCCAAGGCTCTTCTGGCAGATCTGGCCTTTCATGAGACAGCCTTTCCAAAGCATACAGATGATTTTGATGAGGTTAGTCGCTTTCTGGAAGAGCATGCCAGTTTCTCCTTTAATCTAGGAGATTTTGATGCAATTTGGGAAGAATACGTAGGTCATTAAGTACAAGAGAATCAAAGTAGGCCGGGGATGGTCAATTCTCGGCCTCTTTGTTATAATAGAGAAAACTTACAGAAATAGAGAGGTTCTTTATTTGAAAGAACATTCAATTGATATTCAATTAAGTCATCCAGATGATCTCTTCCATCTATTTGGATCCAATGAACGTCACTTGCGTTTGATGGAGCAGGAGTTGGATGTGATCATCCATGCCCGAACAGAAATTGTCCAGGTTATCGGTCAAGAAGAAGATTGTGAAAAAGCCAGACAAGTTATTGAGGCTTTGCTTATCTTGGTGAATCGTGGCATGACTATCGGGACGCCGGATGTTGTAACAGCTATTCAAATGGTTCGTAATGATGAGTTGGATAAGTTCGTGGCCTTGTATGAAGAAGAAATCATCAAGGATAACTACGGCAAGCCCATTCGGGTCAAAACGTTAGGTCAAAAGATTTATGTAGATAGTGTCAAGCACCATGATGTGACCTTCGGGATTGGACCAGCAGGGACTGGTAAGACCTTCTTGGCAGTAACTTTGGCCGTGACCGCCCTCAAGCGTGGTCAAGTCAAGCGCATTATTTTGACTCGCCCAGCCGTGGAAGCAGGAGAGAGCCTTGGTTTCCTTCCAGGGGATCTCAAGGAAAAGGTAGACCCTTATCTACGTCCAGTCTATGATGCTCTCTATCAAATCTTGGGCAAGGACCAGACCACTCGGATGATGGAGCGGGAGATTATTGAGATAGCTCCCTTAGCTTATATGCGGGGCCGGACCTTGGATGATGCCTTTTGTCATTCTCGATGAAGCGCAAAATACAACCATCATGCAGATGAAGATGTTCTTGACCCGTCTTGGTTTTAACTCCAAGATGATTGTCAATGGAGACACTAGCCAGATTGACCTTCCTCGAAATGTCAAATCCGGCTTGATTGATGCCCAGGAGAAGTTAAAAAATATTTCTCAGATTGATTTTGTGCACTTCTCTGCTAAGGATGTTGTTCGCCATCCTGTTGTAGCAGAAATTATCAGGGCCTACGAGCCCCTCCCAAATCCAGTGCTCAAAGAAAAACTGGATGTGGAAGAAGAAACGGAATAAAAAAAGAGGCAAAGATCAGAGGATCTTTGCCTTAAATTGACGATAATTCTTTGAATATATGATAGTTTAAACCAATTCGTCGATTGGAGTGAAGTCGCGTTCTAGACCTTCTGAAACTGGTTGGCTTGTGATATGGCCTTGGTAAGTAGTGACCCCTTGGCGCAAGCCTTCATCAAGTGCGATGGCCTTATGGAAGCCTTTGTCAGCCAAAGCTTCTACATAAGGAAGGGTTACATTGGTAAGGGCGATAGTAGAAGTGCGAGCGACAGCCCCTGGGATATTAGCAACGGCATAGTGGAGCACACCATGTTTTTCGTAAACAGGCTCCGTATGCGTTGTCACACGGTCTGCTGTTTCGATAACACCACCTTGGTCAACTGCAACGTCGACGATGACGGAACCTGGACGCATTTGTTTGACCATATCGTCTGTTACTAATTTAGGAGCTTTAGCTCCCAGGAATCAAGACAGCCCCGATGACAACATCGGCATCACGGACACTGGCTTCGATATTAAATGGGTTGGACATGAGGGTTTGGATTTGATGACCGAAGACATCTTCTAGGACAGACAAGCGTTTGGCGCTGATATCCAAGATGGTGACTTGGGCACCGAGTCCAAGAGCGATACGAGCAGCATGGGTTCCAACGACCCCGCCTCCGATGATAGTGACTTTTCCTTTTGGAACACCAGGCACACCACCTAGGAGGACGCCTGAACCTCCTTCTTGTTTGGTCAAGAAGTGAGCCCCGATTTGCACGGCCATCCGTCCAGCGACCTCACTCATTGGGACCAAGAGTGGTAATTGTCCTTCAAGGTCTCGCACTGTTTCGTAAGCTACACCAGTTGTCTTAGCTGCGACCATGGCATCTGCTAATTCAGGAGCAGCAGCCATGTGCAAGTAGGTGAAGAGCAAGAGGTCTTCACGAAGGAAGCCGTATTCTTCAGCGAGGGGTTCTTTTACTTTAACGACCAATTCAGCGGCCCAAGCCTCTGCAGCAGTTGCGACAATGGTCGCTCCTTGTTTACTGTAATCTTCATCCGCAAAGCCAGAACCAAGTCCAGCATTTGTTTCCACCAGAACTTGGTGACCTTTCTTCACCAAGCTTTGTACGCCTGCAGGTGTCAAACCGACACGATTTTCATTGTTTTTAATTTCTTTTGGAATACCGATTAACATGTTTATTTCTCCTTGCTTAGATATGGGTGTAAAAAGGCCATTGGTGTGAGATTCCTCTCCTAACTCAATGACCTTTTTCACTCCTCATCCCAATTTTTAACCGAATGGTTTTTATTTTATATAAAAGCTAACCAAAAAAATCAAGAAAAAAATTTTAGATTGTCTTCCTTTATGTTTTTCTGCTAAACTAATACCCTAAAGAAAGAGTGTCAAATGGAAAATTTATATGTGAAGTTAGCGCTTATCGTGAAGTGGAGACAGAGCGTTTGCACTTGCGTCCGGTCACTCTTGAAGACGCACCGGCTATGTTTGAGTATGCTTCTGATGAAACAGTTACGCGCTATACCTTTGCAACCAATCAAAGTATAGAAGAGACGCGTAATAATATTGCCCTCTTTTACCTAGCGAGTCCACTTGGAAGATGGGGGATCGAGCTCAAAGAGAATGGAAAATTTATCGGGACTATTGATTTACTGGATTTGGATCTTTGTCTGAAGAAGGGGAGTATCGGCTATGTTCTGAATAAAGACTATTGGAACCAAGGTCTTGCGACAGAGGCTACCAAGGCAGTCATTGCCTTGGCTTTTGAACAGATTAGGGATGAACAAGCTCATTGCTGTTCATGATAAGGACAACCCAGCTTCTGGACGGGTGATGGCCAAATCAGGGATGAAATATTCTCACGAGGAGCCCTACGCGATGCTAGACTTGCATGAAGAAGGGAGAATGGTGACGAGAGTCCATTATGTCCTTACTAAGGAAGAATATTTGGCAGAAAAATGAGTCAGGATATTGACAAAAGGCCTATCTCCATGATATAGTGGATAGGGTACTGCTGGTTTAGCTCAGTCGGTAGAGCGCATCCATGGTAAGGATGAGGTCGCCGGTTCAATCCCGACAACTAGCATAGAAGAAGGAAGCATAGAGAGGATCTAGGCTTCTTTTTTTGTGATTTAATTTCTGATTGAGTGCCTATTTATGGATCTTTTTCAACAATCTTCAAAAACGTTGACAAGCACGAAATCCGTGGTAAAGTTAGAACAACAAAGAGAAAGGAGAAAACCATCATGAACAAAGTAGATGTTTTGATGACACAATTGAATACAGCTTCTCCAATCTCAGTTGAGTTCTATGTAAAAATTGAATGAGAACCCAAAGATGGAGGAGTCTGTCTTGGGTTTTTGTATGCATTTTGCCTGCCTTAACTGAATTGGTGATAGGCATCAGAAGGCCCAAGTGTGGACTGAGCACGTACTCAGCTCCTTGCTTGGGTTTTTTCTGTGCCATTTTGAAAAGGAGAATATATGATCAGAGCTAGTTGGGAGTATATCAGGGAGCGCAAGTGGCGATATGTGAAGATCGCTATGGTCCTGATTCTTTATGATTACACTTTATTGATCCCGACGCAAGTCATCCAGCGCTTAGTGGATCATTTGAGTCAGCAGACGCTGACGCAATCGAACTTTGTATGGGATATGGTCCTCTTGGTGGGATCAGCCATCCTCAATTACCTGACGGCTTTTTATTGGCAGTTGCGACTCTTTCAGTCGTCAGTCCATTTCAAGGCGACCCTTCAGGGACAAGCTTTTCGTAAGCTAGTAGCTATGCGGCGTCCCTTTTTTGAGAAATTTCGCTCAGGGGACCTCTTGACGCGCTTTACGACAGATGTGGATGGCATGGCCGATATGGCTGGTTACGGGATGATGGTGCTCCTGTTTGGCGGTGGCTTGTTTGCCTTTATTATTCCGACCATGTTTTTCATTTCTTGGCAATTAACCTTGATTTCCTTTATTCCCATGATCTTCCTTGTCGTCTCTACCTATTTTTTGAGTAGAAAGCAGGAGGAGTATGTTGAGCAAAACCGGGAAGCGGTTGCTCAGTTGAACGATGAAGTCTTGGAGTCCATCGAAGGGATCCGGGTCATGCGGGCCTATAGTAGACGGGATCAGCAGGTCAAACAGTTTCAGAAGAAAACGGCTAGTCTATCCAAAACAGGGGACAAAATTGCTTCTATCCAATATTCTTTTGGACCCTTAGCCCTGTTGTTTATTGGATTCTCGACAGTCTTGCTCCTGCTATTTGGAGGACAGTCCCTAGCAAGTGGGCAGTTGAGCCTTGGCAAGCTATTGGCCTTGCAGCTGTATTTGGTCTTTTTAATTGAGCCTATGTGGATGATGGCGGACCTGATCTTGGTCTATCAGACAGGGCAAATGTCCTATAAAAAACTAAAAGAAGTGATTGATGAGACAGATGATCTGGAGCCAGATGGTACACACTATTTAGAGCAGATCGATTCGGTAGAGTTTAAGGATTATTCCTTCAGTTATCCTGGTGCTGAGCGAAAGAGCCTATCAGGCATTGATTGGACTATCCAGCGAGGACAGACGGTTGGAATTGTTGGTCGTACCGGTGCAGGAAAAGACTACCCTGGTTCGACAATTCTTGCGGCAATACCCAGTTGGTGAGGGAGAATTCTTGGTCAACCAGCAACCGATCGTGGACTACAACCGACACTCGATTGAAGAAAAAATTGGTTATGTTTCCCAAGAACATATTTTATTTTCCAAGTCTATCCGTGAGAATATAGCGCTTGGTAAAAAAGGAGCCAGCCAAGAAGACTTGGTGGAAGCAGTAGCCCAAAAGTTGCTTTTGCGGATGATCTCGAGCGGATGTCTCATGGAATGGACACCTGATCGGTGAGAAAGGGGTCTCTGTATCAGGAGGTCAAAAACAGCGGATCTCTTTGGCGCGTGCCTTCTTAAGAGATGCAGATCTCTTGTTGTTGGATGATTCCCTTTCGGCAGTGGATGCGAAGACTGAACAGGCCATCATTGACACGATTCAAAAAGAACGAAAAGACAAGACGACCATCATTGTTTCTCATCGCTTGTCGGCTGTCCATAAGGCGGATTGGATCATCGTCTTGGATCAAGGACAGATTGTAGAAGAAGGCAGGGCTAGTGATTTATTAGCTCAAGAGGGCTATTATG
>BNJU01004761.1_pt1 | contig 41005 bp, 69 predicted proteins | sample 8539281 | NCBI WGS metagenome assembly BNJU01 (sample SAMD00202456, study PRJDB9452) | human saliva metagenome | isolation source: human saliva | place: Japan
CCTCCTTCTTTTTTTATCCAAAATTCACTCAATTTTTTTCTAAATTTATCTAAACAAATAATACTAAAACAAATATTGAAAAATTTAAGTAAAATAATTTTTAATTTATTATAACATAATTCGCTCTAAAAATATGAAAATATTTTTTTGCACAAAAAGTTCCCATTTCAATAAAAAAATGAGAACTTCTATACGAATATTAAGGGTGTAAAAATTTTTGTGTAAATAAAATAGCGAAGTACTTAATTTACTAGATTTTCTATTAGTTCAGACAAAATTCTAGACACTCTTGCAACATTAATATTTTTCAAAATATTTCTTATTTCTATCAAAATTCTGATGTTTAGTATCCTTATCAGAAATTGTCAATTCACTAGGATCAATCCCAAATTCCTCAAATTTCCAGTCAATCCCAATAGTTTCGTCATTCCACATAATTCCACTATCATATTCTGGCGAATACAAATCCGTACATTTATACATAAATTCTGTATCATCTTCCAATGTCAAAAATCCATGTGCAAACCCTTCTGGCACATAAAACATAGTCTTATTAGCTTCTGTCAACAAAACTCCATACCACTTACCAAAAGTTTCGCTATCCTTTCTCAAATCAACAGCAACATCGTAAACACTACCTTTTGCAACCCTAACAAGTTTCCCTTGAGTATTTTGAGTTTGAAAATGCAATCCTCTCAATACGCCTTTTTTCGATTTTGAATGATTATCTTGAACAAATTCCATCGTAAGTCCCAATTCCTCAAACGACTTTTTATTATATGTTTCCAAGAAAAATCCTCTTTCATCTCCAAAAACTTTTGGCTGAATTACTACTAAATCTTTTATTGGTGTTTTAATTACTTCAAAATTATTCATAATTTTCTTGTATGACATTATAACAAATGCCATATTCTCCTTTCTTTTTTTCATTTTTTTAATCTTTAATCCTTTTTATAGCAAAAATCCTTCTTCTCAATCTAAAATCAAAAAAATTATAATTTATAAAAAAATTCAAAACTTTGTTATTCAATATCCCTATTTATTCCCATACACTTCATCATAGTATTTTTTTGATAATCTCCAGAAGCCACTTCATTTACCCATTCTTGATTTTCTAAATACCATTTTACTGTCTTTCTGATTCCTGTTTCAAAATCAGTTTCAGGATACCATCCAAGTTCCCTTGCAATTTTTGAAGGATCAATCGCATATCTCATATCGTGACCCAATCTATCTTGAACATAAGTTATTAAATCATAATTTACATTCGCCAAGTCAGTTTTTCAACACCTTTTTTGTATTCGTCATTCGCAGTAATTTCATCCTTCAAAATATCAATTACCAATTTTACAATATTAATATTTTGCTCTTCATTGAATCCACCAATGTTGTAAACTTCTCCCAATCTTCCATTTCTCACAACCAAGTCAATTCCTTTACAGTGATCCTCAACATAAAGCCAATCTCTTACATTGTCACCTTTCCCATAAACAGGCAATTTCTTCCCTTCAAGCACGTTTTTTATCATCAAAGGAATCAATTTTTCTGGAAAATGGTATGGACCATAGTTATTAGAACATCTTGTAATATTTATCGGCATTTTGTAAGTTTCTCCATATGCAATTACAATGTGGTCAGCTCCTGTTTTTGAAGCAGAATAAGGACTTCTAGGATCAAGCGGTGTCTTTTCTGTAAAAAATTTATCTCCATAAGTTTTCAAATTAGTTCTATTTTTTACAACTTTTTTCACTTCTTCATCTTCAATTACCAAATCAATCGCTGTTTCATAATCCTTAGACAAACTTCCATAAACCTCGTCAGTAGACACTTGCAAATATTTCACACCATCTTTGTAAATTGGATATCCATTTTCATCTTTTGAAACAGTCCAAGCCTTTTTAGCATTTTCCAACAAATTCTGAGTTCCTAAAATATTTGTTTCCAAGAAAATTTGTGGATTTTCAATCGATCTATCAACATGCGATTCCGCCGCAAAATTCACCACAAAATCAACATCATTTTCAGAAAAAACTCTCTCAATCTCTTTTCTATCCCTAATATCGACCTTCTCAAATTTTACTCTTTCATCCTTCAATTCCTCTTTAATCGTCCCCAAATTCCCCGCATAAGTCAACGAGTCAACAACTACAACTTTTATGTCTTCTTTCCCTTCATACTTTTTCAAAATATATTTCAAGAAGTTTGCACCAATAAATCCCGCTGCTCCTGTTACTAAATATGTTTTCATTTATTTTTCCTCCTAAATTTTTTTGTATCTTTTTCTCATTTCATCATTCTTAATTTTTCGCTCTTTATCAAAAAAACCATCCCCATTTATTAAAAATACTTAATAGCAGATTTTATATGAAACATCATCATTTTTTTCGATTTATACGAAGCTTTCCCATGTTCATGAAATATTTTTTTACTTCTGGATAATAAACAACTTTTGTATTTTTGACCAATTTTTCCGACACAGATCATAATCTTCCATATACATGAAATATCTTTTATCAAACCCCTCTATTTCATTTAATACAGAAATTCTAGAAAAAAATAAAACATCCTGAAAGTATTGGAACTTCCATAATTTTTTTCAAAAATTTGCCCATCTCATTTCGTAATCATAATCCATTCTATCCACAATACTTTTTAAATGGTAAAAATCTTCTAAAAAAATAAGATTCATAGGCGTTGGAAATAATCTACAAGTATAGCTAAAGTTCCCTTCTAAATCTGTAATCTTAGGCCCCTATCTGTCCTATTTCCTCATGCTCTTTCATGTACTCGACAATTTTTTTCAATTGTATTTTTCTTTTAAAATAAATATCTGCATTAATTGCTAAATGAAATTCAGATAATTTTTGGATCGCCTGCCACTTTTTTTAATAATTCGGTTATGTCCTTCTCCAAAACCTTTGTTCGCATTATTAAAAATATATTCTATTCTATCGTCATTTATTTTTCTCAAAAAAACTTCTTAAAGCATCCGTCTCAGAATTATCTGAAATCCACAATTTAAAATTCAACTTTATCTTTTTGAAAACATTTTTATTATTTTTTTCTAAATCTGTTGTTGGAGTATTGTAAGTCACTATACTCGCTGTAAAATCATACATAACTATACCTCTATTTTTTTAAATAAGTTACTTACTTCTTTTTCCAGTAACTATTCTTCTTAATACCTCTCCAAAAAAATTTCATTTGTTGACAAAATTGTTAATTTATCAAATTTTTTTATCCTCTGACAATTCAATTGTATCTGTCACTATAATTTCTTTTATTGGAGATTTTTTCAATCTCTCAACAGCCGAATCAGAAAAAATCGCATGTGTCGCACAACAGTAAATTTCAGTTGCTCCATTTTCCATCAATGCATCTGCAGCCATTTCTATCGTTTTTGCCGTATTTATCATATCATCAATTATAATAACTTTCTTTCCACGTACATCTCCAATTATATTTTCAACATTGTGCTCGCCATCTTCATTTTTTCTTTTCTCAATTATCGCCAACGGTATTTCTAACCATTTTGCTAATTCTCTCGCTCTTTTTACTGAACCAATATCTGGTGCAACAACAACAGTATTCTCATCTTGCGAAAACCCTTTTTTCTCAAAATAATCTGCCAAAATAGGTAATGCTTCCACATGATCTAACGGAATGTCAAAAAATCCTTGTACTTGCTTTCTATGTAATTCCATCGTAACAATTCTAGTCGCTCCAGCTGCTGACAATAAATTTGCAATTAATTTTGAAGTAATAGGATCTCTCGGATCAGCTGTTCTATCTTGTCTAGCATACCCAAAATACGGAATTACAGCTATTATTTCCTTCGCTGAAGATCTTTTCAACGCATCGATAAATATCAACAACTCCATAATATTTTCATTCACATCACCAGAAGTCGATTGTATAACAAATGCCTTACTTCCTCTAATACTTTCCAGTGATTTCGTAAAAATTTCCCCATCAGCAAACTTCTGAATCTTATTTTCTGATAATTCTACTCCCAAATATTCAACTATTTTTTTGATAATTCCAAACTAGCTGAACCAGAAAAATATATTAATCTCATCCTTATTGAATTCTCTAATTTCCACTAAATTGTTCTCCTTCTATTTTTTTCTTTAATATTAATTAATTTATTTTTTTGATTAACTAATATTAAAAAAATTCTTTAGTTAATATTTAATCTAATTTTTTTCCATCAATTCTTTCAAATATTCTTTCGCTCTATCCTTCAATTCAGGATGTCTCAATCCAAACTCCACATTTGCCACAAACATTCCAAATTTATCCCCTGTGTCATATCTAAATCCATCGTAATTATACGCATACAATTTCCCTTTATCATTCTTCATATCCAAAATTGCATCTGTCAACTGAATTTCTCCACCTTTTCCAGGCTTCGTATTTTTCAAATATCCAAAAATTTCTGGTTCCAACACATATCTTCCCAAAGCAGCTAATCTACTAGGTGCCTCTGCCAACGATGGTTTTTCCACAAAATTTTCTACAGCAACTGTTCTTTCATCAATTGTTTCTAAAGGCTTAACAATCCCATATTTATCAACATCTTTTTCAGCTACCTCTTGTACTCCCAAAATATTTCCACCATTCAATTCAACATATTTATCAATCAATTGTTTTGTAACAGGAGCCTCACCTTTACTCTCATCAGTATAAATAATATCATCCCCCAACACTACTACAAACGGTTCATCTCCAATAAACGCTTCTGCACAACCAATCGCATGTCCCAATCCTAATGGTTTCTTCTGTCTTACATAATAAATATTCGCCAATTTTGAAATATCATCAACCACTTTCAAAAGCTCTAATTTTCCTTTTTCCTCCAACGTTTTTTCCAACTCAAACGAATAATCAAAATGATTTTCAATTGAACTTTTATTTCTCCCCGTAACAATAAGAATCTCCTCAATTCCAGAAGCAATCAATTCCTCAACCAAATACTGCAATGCTGGTTTATCCACAATAACTAACATTTCTTTAGGCTGTGCCTTTGTCGCTGGCAATACTCTTGTTCCTAGTCCTGCTGCAGGTATTACTGCTTTTCTTATTCTTTTCATAAAATTCTCCTTTTTCTATTTTTACTACACTTTCTTATTTTCAGTGATATTTTAACTTTTTATTAATGGCATTTCCTTATTTTTATATTATTTTTTTATTGTATTTTAAAAATCTCTTTTAATTGTACCACATTTTTTTAACTTTTTACAAATAAAAATGTCTAAAGTTTTTTTAAAAAAATATTTCTATATAGAATTATATTGTACAATTTTTATTTATTATACAAAAAGGAGCTGTCTCAAAATGATTAAAATTTTGAGTTCAGCTTCTTTTTTTAAACGAGATAAAATCTCGGCAAAATGGTATAATTGAATTATAACAAACAGCAATAACTATTTAACTAATTGTACTACATTTTTTTCAAATTATCAATTGTTTTTTTGCCTATGGATATTGAAGTTAATATCTCCGAATCATCGCCTGTTAGAGTAATTAGCAAATTATTGAAGGGATTAGACTATGGATAATTAACACAAGCATACTCTAAAAAAATAAAGACCGTAAGCAGAAAACTGAAACTAATGCTAATAGATATACATTTGTCTGGAAGAAAGCGGTTAATAAGTTTTTATGAAAAAAATTAAAAAAATTAAAAGCAAATGATTTCCGGAATTCATTTAATGAAAATAATAATACTGAATTTAATGATATTTATGAGATAAAGGATCATTTTAAAAAAAGATATTTTAGATAAGGATATTGAATTTGTTTATGGAAGAGGTGTCCGTAAAACTCAGCTACAAAGAGATTATGAAACGGTAACTTCCTACATAGAAAAAGAGAATGAATATGATACGCATATTAAAATTTGTGGTGATAGAAACAGCTACTCTAAAACAGATAAGGATGCAACGTTTATGAGAATGAAGGAGGATTACATGAAAAATAGGCAGCTAAAACCTGCATATAATTTACAGATAGGTGTAAATTCTGAATATATTGTAGGACTGGATCTGTTCCCCAATCCTACAGATGTGAGAACACTTCTTCCATTTCTATCAGTATTAGAAAGCAGAGGTTTAAAATTTAAAAATATTGTTGCAGATGCGGAATATGAAAGTGAGGAGAACTATGAATATCTTTTTAATAATAACTATACCCCGTATATAAAAACCACAAAATTATGAAAAGCAGAAAACCCGAAAATTTAAACAGAATATTTCCAGGATGAAAAACATGTCATTCAATGAAGCAAACGATACATATACGTGTGCAAAACATGAACTTTAAACGCTTTAAATACCGTGAAAAAGTCTAAGACTAAAGTAGAAGTTATACTATTTGCTATTGGATATAATTTAAGAAAAATATTCATAAAAAAATACAGAAACGTGAAGGCATGAAACTTCATGAATTAGCTGTTAATTAAATTTTTAAGAGAAATGAGGTTCTCTAATTTTTTTAGTACAGTTTTTTTCTCTAATTATAAAAAAATTCTAATCAAAGAACTGCAAGAAATTAGAGAATTTTTTTAATTTGGAGAAAAAGAAGCTGAACTCAAAATTTTAATCATTTTGAGATAGCCACTTTTTTTAAGCTACAATTAAATTTCTAATTTTATTAATAATTTTTTTATACTCTTCAAATTTTTTTCCACTAAATATTTTTATAACAAAAAAAATTCATAATCATTGTAATTGGAGTTATCATAATTTTTTTATAACAACTTTTTAATAAATTAAAATTAACTTCATTTTTTTATAAAAATCTCATATAAAAATTGTCCTAATAAAGAAATAAAAAAATACTAAAAAAATATTTGATATATACAATATATCAAATATTTTTTTGTTTTATTGAAAATCCTCTATCACTTTTTTTAAATATTTTTTTGTAGAAATTATAAAAAAACAAAACTTATTGCAGGTATCGAACTTAATATATTTGAATATATAATTTGAAACTTGAACACTTCTGTCAATACAGAGTATATTCCAAAATCTATAATCCATCCCTGTTCCTGATACAAACAAAAAAATTTTTATAAATTGTACTAATAATATTTTTTTATTTTTTTCAAATCTATTCCTTCTCCTTAACTATTCTTTTTCTATTACGATTTAATTTTTAAAAATTCTAATTTATTCATTTTGAATTTCATACCTGGAACTGAATTTTTCAAAAATCTATTCTTAACTTTGTTATATTAGAATAAAGCCAAGCTGGATGAATTCCAACAGGTACTAGTAATTTCCCATTCCCATAATCAAATCTTAAAGTTCTATTTTCACTTAATGTTAGCTCATTACTTTCCCCAGAATAATTGTATTCTTACTTTTTTTCAAATTTTTGAATAGGATAATTAGAACTAAAAATCTATTGATACGAAATCAAAATCTTTTCCTGAAATAGTTTCTGGTAAATCAATAATAAAAAAAGGATCTTTATTATTAAGTATTTTTAAATTCATTTATTCCTGTTTTACCCTACTTGATATCCTAAATATCTTAAATTTTCTGTATCAATCACTTTTTTTCTCAGAAAATATATTTGATAAAGTTTCTATAGAGTTTCCCAAAGAATAAGGAATTTTTTTCTATATCTTGACTCGAAAATGTATTTAACATATTTTTTTCTACCTTCTGATAAATTACCTATTCTTTTTTTCATAAATATCTGGACGAACCCAAAAATTTCTCCTCTGTCAATATACATGACATACCCATGATCCAATATCCATCTAAATGTATAATAACTTCCATAAACACTATATGCATCTGTTATAAATGCAGGTGAAATTTATTTAGCATTTTTTTCGTTTTTCTCTAAAAGATTTTTAAACTTTTTGTTAGTACCATACTATCTATTTTTTTACAGGTAATTTACTATTGAAAATATACAATAATTCTCTTTTTCCACTTGGCCAAAAATCTTTCACCATTAGGCACTAACTTTTCAATATTCTCTTTAGTTATTTTTTTACTGAATTTAAAGCATTATCTTCAAAAAAATCCCTCACCTAATTTAGGGATTCCTATATCTTTTTCCATTAATATACACAAATTTTTTTCAGGAACTATATAAAATTTCTGTATTTCTTTAACTTCATATCCTATAGTATTACCATTTATCATATAAATAAATCCTAATGTTAATCCAATAAAAAAATTATTTTTTTAAATTTTTTTGTAAAAAGTCTACTTCCATATCTGTATAACAAAAATACTTAATATAAATCCTATTAAAAATTACCATTGTTGGAGTTGTTCTAGCATACTCACCGTTGTGATCCATTCTTATTAATGTATATGTATAATTTATAGGTAAAATAATACTCGTTGAAGATAGTATTAAAAAAATACTGGTGAATTTATTTTTTTGATAGTAATTTTTTTCTTTCCTTTATTCAAATAATAATAAGTTAAATACCAAAAAAATAAGAACCGCTGTTAATATAACTAAACAAACAAAAATACTCCATATATATCTTCTAAAATATCACTTTTGAAAAAAATTTTTAAAAACCAATCACTAGGAATTGAATAATCATAAATAGCCATTCCATCAGATAATTTAGTTTGAGAAGATAGCAATAAAACATTCTTTAACATATCGATAATTAATCTATGTAGATAAATAAAGTTTATTATTATAAAAACATTTAAGATCCAAAAATAAATTGACTTCATTTCTCTTTTTAAAAATTTTTTTCTCTTATTGAGCAATATAATTGAATCATTGCAAATGGAAATAATCCGATTGCAAAAAGCTACTCCATTTAGAGGATAATAAAAACCATATATAGAAAAAAATCACATAAATCTGTAACCATCTTATTTTTCTTTTTTTATTAATCTAGGTAACAGTAATATTAATAAAGATAAAAGTAATAATATAGGTCTATCATATTTAGGGAGATCTATAAAGAGAGCCAATACTAAAGAATATTCTTTTATCAAAAAAAATAACAAACCGAACCAATTGCTAAAGCCCAAAGAATATATGTTAATGACATCGCTGAAGAATATGCTAAAGCCGTTCCATTTAATACAACATTTTGAAAAATCCAAAAAAACAAGACCATAAAATCCTGATGTTCCATTGTACTCACAAATAATTTCATATGCTTGTTTACTATCAAATGCCACGGACTCATAGATTCTCCCACATGCCAAAAAAATCTCCATAATCTATATTCATTGGAGATTTATAATAATGTAAAATAAAAACTACAATAATACTAGAAAATAATACCAATGTTGAATCTTTTTCTTTTTTTATACTGTACAACATTTATAATAATCAAAAATTAAAAATTAACATTGTTATTATAATTTTATAACTTTTCGGTAATGGGAATCTTGTAAATTTTACCATTTAATAAATACTTATTTGTTAGAAACGATACTAAAAATTAATGGTGCTGGAATTTGAAATAATAATATAACTTGTTCTAATTTCAGAAATTTTTTTATTGAAAAAAATAAAAAAACAAATATAAAAAAATTACTAATGGAAAAACCATATCTGTTTTTATTAGTTCCATATTTCCTATAATTTTATCTGTGATTCCTTTAGTGATAAAATAAATAAATACAAAGAAAATAAAAAAAATTAAAATTTTTTTGATAATTTTGTATTTCTATTGGTTATAAAATAAATTATATAGTAAACTATACCTATAAAAACCAAATAAAAAAATTTATCTCTTGTTTAAAAAAATAATATAAAAAAATCGAAGGAATCAAGATTATCCCAACTCCAATAAAAATCTAATTTATAGTTCTCTTTTAAAAAGAAATTTTTCCTTTTTTTATTTTTGAAAATATTTAAAAACATAGGTTGATATTCCTCCTATTAAAAGAGAAATCCATATTGCTATCATTTCACCAGATTTATTAGCTCCTTCAAGTGCTGTAGTTTCTAAAATTATATCTTTATACACTTGATGTTTTGATGCTACATATGGTAATAGTATCGAAAGTGATATTGCTATCATAAAAAAATACCAAAAAAATAAGTGGTGTAACTACTTTAATAAAAATTTTTTTAAAATTTCTTTCATTGCCAATCTCCTTAAATTATTTTTAATTTATATTCAATCTATAATAGTCACTATTTTCAAATTCTTCCAATTCTTCAGGAGTCCCAATAACATGAACATTTTTCAAAAGGAATAATTGAAATTCTAACTTTATAATTTTTCTTTAATAAGGTAATTATAAAGCGGTGCTATATTTTTTTCTCCTTTTTTTCCAAATTTGCTTTTTTTCCTTATAATATTCATTATATGCCTTCATATACAAATCTGTACTAGAAAAAAATAATATAATCCAATAGTTGCATTATCTGATATTTTTCTTTTTTTCTCTTAATTCTGTAGCATTACCATCTTTACCTAATTTGACAAAACTCCAATTTTCACCTGGAGCATTAAAACAAGGAATAAATCCATCACCTTGTATATCTTCTGGCTTCAATACGTGTGACTCTATATGAGTGTCAATATTATAAATTAATAACGAATCTCCTTCTATCCATTTTTTTCTTTTGCTAAAAATTACAGTCGTTGCTTGACCATCTGTTAATTTTTTTCAATCTCAACTATACTCACATTTTTTTATACCTAATTTTTTTGATTTCTTTTTCTATAAAAATCTTTAGCATTATCTTCTTTTTTTCACTACAAAAAAATATTTAGGATTTATAGATTTGAAATTTTCAAGACTAATCATTGACCATTCAAAAAGTGTTTTTATTTTTTTACTTCTATCATGTATTTAGGAATATCATATCCCTTTTTCTCGAAATCTTCTTCCATTTCCTCCCATTGTTATAACAATATTCATATCTACTCCTCTGTTATTCTTTCTCTAGCATCATCTAACATTTTATTTAATTCATCTTCATTATATTTCAAAAATTCATCAGGTCTTATCGCTCTGTCATCAATATAAAAACCACCTTTTCCTGGCCAAGGTTTCCCAAAAATTATCTCATCATAAGGAACATTCCATTTATCTAACCAATCCATTGTCATTCTAGATGTATGAACATTTATCAATCCTATATTCCCTCCATGAGTTCTCATTTGTCTAGCTGTAAATATTAATATTCTAAAACCTTCTTTTTTTATATTCTTCCAATTTTTTTGTATGACATTATCATACGGTTTTTAAATCTTCATATCTTTCATCAGCTTTTTTTATTGGACAGATTGTCCCATCTAAATCCACTACTAATGTTCCTTTATTTTCCATATTTATCCAACTCCTTCATCATATTTATAGCATTCAATATAAAAGCAAAAACTTTACTTGGGATATCAATATGTAATGGTAACATCGATAAAAATAATGATGTTTCACATACCCTTATTACTTCCATATCATATCCGTATTCTTTTTACTTTTTTTATAAACATCTCTTGTAATGTTTCTAAATTTGCACTTTCGATTTTTCAAATCCATTTTCAATTCATTATTCAACTCTATTCTAAATAATCCATTATTCATAAAATCATAATTCCCTAATATCGAATGAGACAATTTTTGCTAAATCATAATACTCATTAGTGTATATTTCATCTTCACTTAATGCTCCTTTTTGGATCTATTAATTTTAACATTTCAGATGATTTATCATATAATGTATTTGAAAAAAACATGGATCACCATGTCCAATAACTTCAATACATTTAAATTTTTTTACTCAAAAATCTTATTATAATATTTTTTTGTATTTTTTTCAAATATCTCATCTATCGAATTATAATCTGTTGAAAATTTTTATAAATAAATCTATTTCACTATAAATTTCCATCTCTTTTTAATTTTTGTATTCTCTCTTCTACTTTTTTTATAATACAAATCATTAAAAACTTTATCAAACTTTTCTTTAGATATATTTCTTTTTTTCTCTTGTTGTTATAAATTCAAATATCTTATTTAAATAATTTTTCAAAACTTTCTTCATTAAATGAATTATGAATCCATTGTAATGCAATATCTGGAATATTCAATCTTTCCATTGTATACGAAGCTCTTTCTTGAGTTTCTTTATAATCATAAGGCATTACCATCCATTTTTGCATATAATGTGGAAGGAAATAATAAAAATCATGCTCCTTTTTTTCATTTTCACTTTATCAACAGAACTTTTTAGTTATCGTATATTTATCACTTGATAAAGAATTAAAGTATCTTGCTTCAAAACTTCCTGAAAAAAATAGTAAAAAAATCTCTTAATTCTGATAAATTTATTTTTAAAAATCATTTGGTAAAAATTTCATCTTTTGTTAAAAAAATCTTGATTCTTTATATTATTCGATAATTTTTTTAGATAAAAACTCATTATACAAATTTATATTAGGAAAAAAACTATTATTTTAGGACTATATTTATCATCTACCATAACTTGATTTACATATCTAGATTTTTTTCTAAAAAAATATAAAAAAAACTTTTTCCTTATCAATAACAACATTACTTGACAAAAAAATTTATATAAACACTCTCTTCACTTTCATTTGTTTGAAATAATAATTTCTCTTTTAAGCTCTCAATTTCCATTTGATTTTTTTCAAATCTATAAACTCTATTTCAAAAACTTTTTAAATTCTTTTTAATATTTCTTTCAATCTATCAATAAATTTGACTTTCTTGTATAAAACTTCACTATACTTCTTATTTCCTATAATTCCTGATATTATTCTCGAAGGTCTTTTAATATCATCATAAATAAAATATATTTTCTTACTCACACTTTCTCCCTCCTTTTTATTTTTTTGAGAATTTATTTATAAAATTCATAAAAAAATACTATAATACTTATCAAAAATATTATACATGATAAAAATTATTTGTAGATTACTAAAATTTGATAAATTCGATATCCTATAACTTAAAAATTTCAGGAATCATAAATAAATTAAATTTCAAATTAAATGATTTTTGCAAATAAACTGTAAGAACTTATCTCAAAAAAATCCAAACTAATATACTAATAAAAAAACAATATAGGTGTTTTTTTCCTAACAATAAATATTTTGCATAATTATATAATTTTTTTATACTCTCTATAAAAATTCAAAAATATAAATTCCTTTTTCTTGTTTCGCTCTTTTGTAAGAATGATTCTATTAACATACGTATAAGTATAATTAAAACATAAATAACAAAAATACTGAAAAATAATAAAAAAAGCTACCAAAGATATAATTAATATATATGAAATTATATGTTTTACTCCAATTCCATACACTATTACTAATGTTAACATTAATGTATCAAAAAAATCGATCAACCCATACACCTATAAAACCTTTTTCCAAAATTACCAAAAAAAGTCTGAAAACGTCCATATTCTAAATAATTCTCCTAATTTTAGTGGGATAAAAAAAATTTACATATGTTGTTATAATATAAATTTTAAATAAATCTTTAATTTCTCTTTTTCTTCTAAATATATTATACACATTCGAATAAATCTAAAAAAATGCGATATTAAATATAGTATAATAAACAATATAAAAATATTCTAAATTAAATTTTAAATTAATCTTAAATTTTACAATGCTTAGTAAAAAAATATAGTTGATATTATTACAAAAAAAATTTATTTAGAACTTCTTTCTTTTTTTCATCTTAACTCCTAATAAAATTTAATTTTTTTAATTTCTTTAGCAGTATAATTCTTTACTTCCTTATCTCTAAAATCTTTTTCTACGATCTCTTTTTTTATTCAGTACATAAGAAAATAAATATTTTAAAACTTTTTAAAAGCTTGATTCATCATTTTTACATTTGAAACTTGGTCTTCTTCTCTCCAAGAAATTGGAAAAAAAATTTAATATTCTGTTTATAATACGAACTTGCTATAATCATACAATAATTAAATAATAAACTATCTGGAAATTTATGATAGTAATTATTTCTTAATACATCTACTCTATAACAATTTAATCCAGAACCCTAAATCAAATATTTTTCTTCCTAAGAAAAAAATTGAAAAAAATCAAATTATAAACTTTATTACCAAAAGTCCTAAATTTTTGAATATCCTATTATTCTTGATTTTTTTCATAAATCTTGCACCTAGAAAACTATCATATTTCTGATATTCTTTATTCTTCAAATAAGGGAAAATATCATTTATATTTCCTTGATCATCACCATGTAAAATTATTATATAATCAAAATTATTTTCAATAGCATATTTAAATGCTACTTTATGAGAACCACCCAATCCATAATTTTTCATCATTTTTCAATAATTTTATAGGTAAATCTATATTTAATTTCTTTAATTTTTTTCTAACACTACTTTTTTTCACCATTATCAGTACTGCGATTATTTATGATAATAATTTCATCAATATAACTTTTTATTTCACCCTTGAATTGATCAATTACTCTTCCTATTTGATTTTTCACAATTATACATAGGAATAAAAACTAATGTCTTATTTTTCCATTTTTTTCTATTAAAACCCCTTTTCACAATTCTAAATTTTTAAAAAAATTCACTTCTTTTCTTTTTCTATTTCACTTTTTACATATTTAAACATGTCTTTCATTCCGTCAAAAGTATTTAAAAATTTGCTTTTTTTCCTAATATTTTTTTACTTTATCAACATTTAAGACACTATAATTAATGTCACCTGTCTTAGTTTCTTTATAATTGATTTTCATTTTATTTCCTGTTATTTCTTGTGCATATTCTAAAATTTCTTTCGTACTTGTAGCTTCTCCAGAACCAATATTATAAACATCATTCCATTTTTCTTTTTTTCAATTAAAGTTAAAACTATTTCTGAAAAATCATCTATATGAATATAATCTTTTTGAGTATTTATATCACCAAAAATATTCATTTCTTCTCCAATATAAGCGTTCTTAAGAGCAACTCCTATTATTCTATTTAATTGTTGATATTTACCATAAACATTTGAAGGTCTAAAGATTATATATTTGAAATTATCATTAGTTCTTGCTATGTATCTAATATATGATTCTGCTGCTTCTTTTATCCATCCATAAAAACTAACTGGTAATTTTTTTCAGCATCTTCTGAAATAGGTTTATTTGATTGACCGTATATAGAACCACCTGAAGAAATATAAATAAATTTATTTACATTATTTTCTTTCATTATATTCAACAAATCTATTATTGGAGCTAAATTTTTCTAATACTAACTCTTGATATGATTCATTACTGTCAACTATCCAAAAACTTGTTAAAGTATAAATAACAAAATCTATTTTATGATTACTAAATATTTCTTTCATTTTATTTGTATCTTTTGAATTCCCAATTACATTTACTAAATTAGAATCTTTTTATTCTAGATACCTTAATATCATAACTTACTACTTTATATCCTTTTTTTAAAAAAATATTCACTGAAGTTACAACCCATAAATCCAGCGCCACCTATCATTAAAACTGTTTTTCATAATTATCTTCTCCTTATTTTTATTTTTTTCTTCAAAAAGTATCTAGTGTTAATTTTATCATTTGATCCATATTATAATACAAGTATCTTGCCAATCTTCCAATTAAAATTATATTTTCATAATTTTCAGCATGTTTTTTTATATTTCTCATATCTCTCTATTTTTCTCTATTTGGAATAGGATAATATGGAACATCTTTTCCCGGCACATTTCTTTCATATTTTTTGTGGATATTCATAAATAACTGTTGTTGTTTTTTTGAATCTTGTCCTGTCATATGCTTAGTTTCTGTTGTACGAGTAAAATCATAATTATTTGGATAACTCGTCATTGCAGTTTCTTGAAAATATTCTTTTTTTATAATTTTTCATACTCAAATCTTAATGATCTATATGGTAAATCTCCATAGCAACTATCGAAAAGTACATCAATTTCTCCTGTATAAATTACTTTTTCCTTCAAATTTTTTTACCTAAAAAAATTTAATTTCTTTCTTTTCATCATCAAGTTCTAATAAATCAAAAAGCATTAGTATTCAACATTAAATGAATATCTTTATGATCTAACATCTTTTTAAACATTTCCGTATATCCATTTTTTTAGGCATCATTTGATACCTATCCTTAAAAATATCTATTATCTCTTGAAATATATACTGGTACTCTCTCTGTAACGCTTGCATCAAGTTCTTCTGGTTTTACTTCCCATTGCTTTTTCATATAATTCAAATAAACTTTTTTTCGTATATGTAATCTGCAAGCCATTTTTATTTCCTCATCATCAGTTTCTCTTAATTTCAATATAGGAACAACTGTATCGTATCCAAAAAGTTTTATTAATTTGTTTGATAACCTTTTGTATAAATCTTCATCCAAAAATATCTTTCATTGTATTAAGATTAAATGGAATATTGGTTAGTTTTTCCATCAATAACTACCCTAGCTTGAAATTGATAAATGTGCCAATCAGTATACTCAGAAAGATAATCAATTACCTCTTTATAATTAGTGTGAAAAAAATATGTGGTCCATATTTATGTGTTAATATTCCATATTCATCATAATAATCATAACAATTTCCACCTATATGATTTCTTTGTTCTATTATAAGAACTTTCTTTCCTAATTTTTCTTGTTATTCTTTCTGCCATTATTATACCTGCAAGACCACATCCAACAATAATATAATCATACTTCATTTTTTTATTTTATGATAATTTAGTATTATCACACTTCCCTCCTTCATTATAAATTTACAACTCTATCCTCTTAATATTAATTTTTTTATCTTCATCTAGATATAAATATTTATCAAATATATAATTTATACTTGAATTATTAAAAATCTACTGAATCAAATCTTATTTTTTTAATTTATAATAAGTATTTGATTTTAATTCTTCTGTATTAATCAAAAAAATTAAATCCAGAAGAATCATAATTACAATAATTTTTATTTATTCCTTGTACAAATTTTTGTCACATCATTTCTATAAGTTTCAAGATTACTATAGATTTTGCTTTCTTCTTCATTATACAATTCTAATAACATTTTTATTTTTTTAAAGATTCCTCATTATCTACAAATCCCCATCCTGATAACATGTAGTGTTTTTGTTGTTAATTTATTCAGACCATCAATATGTACTGTTGTTTTTCTATTATCAATATATTTTTCTTATTTTCTTTTTTTATTAATCCACTTTTTTTAATTTTTTTCAAATACAAAATCTGTATTCAAAAAAATTCTAGATATTTTTATTTTATAGTTTCTATTTTTCAAATAAATAATCTAAATATATTGTTAATAAACGTTCAGAAATAAAACCAAAAATCCTTTTTTTGAACATCATCAGTGGGAATTTCTATTCTTTTTTTCTAATTCAAAAAGTATATCGAATAAAAAAAGTACAAATTTCATTAAAAAAATTTCCTAGAGGTAATAAACATATTCGCAATAAAAAAAGTATTACGTTGTGATGCATTTAAATAATTTTTTTATAAATCTCTGGATATTTTTTTCATTTATTATCTCTCCTAATATTGTGTAATGCTCTTTTATATGATAGTAATTATATTGTTCTTTTTAAAGTAAGAGGCATTATAGAAGGATAAGGCAAAAATTATATCATATTTTTTTCGATATCTTTTATGATTTTTTTGTGAAAATTGATAATTTTTTTGTTCAATTATTTTTTTATTTTTTTGATTTTCTGTTTTAGAAGTTTTTTTCTAAGAATTTTTATTATAAATTTTTTTCTAATTTTTTTATTTTTCAAAATTCTCATATACTAAAAATCTTCTATAATGAGCAAAACCAACATAATCCTGTTTTTGTATTTTTTTCCATACCCAATATAATAATGTCAATTCATTAAAATTATCATTTTTTTGGGATATATTGTCTCCAGTATCATCTCCAGGAAGATTCATTGTATTATTTTTTTATTTAATTTATTTCCAACAAAATAATGTTTAAATATTTTATTTTTCATATCGATAATAATCTTTATAATGAGATACATATATTTCAAGCTTTTTTTATCCATTTTTTTCTCCTTTTTTTCTTATATTGTTACTAATTTATTCAAACTTTTTAAATTGGGTTAATCTCTTTTTTTAGTAATATTCCTATTTCATATTCTCCTTTTTTTCATTTCTGATTTTTTTATAAAATTAAAAAAACCTGAACTTGAATAATCACACTTATCTAAATAAATATGATTGCATTCTTCTCTATCAACAACTCCTAATTTAAAAAAATATTTTTTTCTCTACTTTTTGAATAAAAAAACTAAATATTTTTTTCAGTTTTTTTCTATTAGAAAAACCAACTTTAAAAAGCAAAACCTTCAATTTCAATATAATCTTTATGATCTCTAAATTTTGATAAAAACACATCAAAATTAGATTCAAACAGAGAATCCCTTATATTTATTTTTTTGCTTCAAACGAATTCATCACTTTTTTTCTAAAGGTGTAGAAGATGATTTCAATTTATAATAGGCATTTTTCAAAAAAATTTATTTTTTTCATAACTTCATTTAATTTTTATCGCGTATTTATTCTTCTTTAATTTTTTTCATATTTTTTTCTTTTTATAATTTTTCATTTCTATGAACTAATTGTAAATCTTCTAATATAATTTTTTTCTCCATTATACAATGCTTCATATCTAAGATAAATATTTTTTTAGAACCGAACCTTTTTCTTTATCCCATGGTTTTTATAGGTCCAGTATAATGGATAATTACTGGTTTATCTAATTTTTATTTCCTCTAAATTTGAATGTCTTGCATCTACAAAATAATTATGATAATTCCATTTTTTTCACTAATTTCATACCATTTATTATATAAAATTGCATTTAATGCATCTTGATCTGAAAAATAATAGTATCTCTTTATTTTTTTATAAATAGTCCATTATAATATCTTCATAATTTCCTTCTCTCAACATCTTAGAATTCATAAGCAGAACCCCTGCATTAAAATACTTATGATATTTAGGAATCCCAAGTCTTTCTTCATTTGCTTGTAAACTATCTTCTCTTACAGCTGCTACAGCATAGTCCTCTATCTTGTCTCCCATAACTCTGAAATATTACCATCAACAACTAGGTCTGAATCTAAATACAATAACTTATCATATTTTTTTCTAATAATTTTTGGAGCTAGTATTCTATAGTATGTTGATAAAGAGATGTGTTCTAAAGTTGGCAATCCTTTAAATAAATCATTTGTTATATCAATATAATTTATATCCAAATTTTTTTATATTCATTAAACCGTTTTTAAAATATTTTCTTTGTCTTCATTATTAAAATCATCTTGAAAAAAATATTAAAATTTATTTTATATTCTTTATTGTTTTCTAATAATGAAATTAGCATAACACTCATTGGCTTTTATATAATTTCTATTTACTCCTACTACAATATTTATTTCTCTCATTTCTAATTTTTAGAATAATAATAACAAAGAAGTTATTATTATTCATTCTCCTATATGTATTTACGTTAATTTAAAGATAACGCATAATCTTTTTTTCTTTTTCTGTTATAATTCTAAATCCTTTTATATTAATCTTCAAAAAAATCTTTTCAACACAATTATATGTAAAATAAGCTAATATCAAAGTAAGTGGTAAAACTATAAATATAGCACTTAAAAAAAGCTGAAAGTAAAATTTTATTATTTATCTTAATAAAAAAAATCATATTTCAATACTATATACAAACACATTGAATGTACTAAGTAAATTGAATAAGATAACTTATCAATATAACTAAACAGTTTTTATTTTTTTATTACATAATAAAATATAATGTTATGTAACACCAAACAATTCCTTCTATATCAAACCAAAATATTTTTCCACCAACCATCATAAATAATCCCTCCTACTCTATTATAAAATAATGTCATACAAAAAAAGCAAAAAAACGATACTAATAAATTTAAATAATTACTATATTTTTATTCTATCTTGTTTTTGAAATATAATCCTTATAAATATTCGCTACCATCATTCCCATTATAAATTGATCTAATCTTCCTATTACCGTATTATATGCTATACCTTGTATCGATCCTGTTATTAGAAATATCATTCCTCTTAATAATAACAATAAAACAATAATCTGAAACAATTTTTTTATTACTTTTTTCTATTTAAAAATGGAAACAACAAATAACAAACTATCAAAACTGAAATTGTCCAACTTGCATCAGTAAAAGGCGATAAATTTAAAGAATTTATATTATTAAATATTGTCAGCATAGAAAAAAATTTCATTAAATCAAATCTATCAGGATAAACAAATACACCTAAAAAAATCAAAAAAACCATATAACGGATAAATTCTAAGTACTCTTTTTTTATAAACTCTAAGTACTTTATATTTTTTTAGAAGTTGTTATAACTAAAATAAAACCTGAAATCATTATGAATAAACTAACAAAAAAACATGTCCTTCTAATAATAAAGAGATTAAAAAAATTATTAGTTTTTGAATAATTTTTTTCATTATTTAAGGATAAATCTGTTATTCCTCTTAAATTTAACCCTATAAATAATACTGAATGAAACAATAAAATAAAAAAATACAAGCAATACTCCTTATGTGTTCCAAAGCATATATTCTTTTTTTCATATATCTAAACTAACTATATAACATTAATATAATATTATATAAACTCCTTTCCTATTTTTCCTATATTTATTACCGGATATTCCTCCAATTTTATTCCATAAATATATAAAATATATATTAGTAAATCTTTCCCCAAAAAAACCCAATGCTCTTTTTTTGATATTGATTTTTCTTCTGACACATCTATTTTTCTTTCAATTATACTTAAAAAAATCTAAATACATTTTTCACAATATTCTTCAAATAAATCTTTTTTTCATTATAAACATATTAAGAAAATAACCCGCTTTTTCTTCTAGAAGTAAAATCAAGATATTTTTTTCTAAAAAAATTTAAACTCTTCTCGTATCACATTTTCAAAAAAATTTCATAATGTTTTTTTATATGTTTTTCCTCGTAATATTCTTTTCATTGACATATCTATTTTTTTAACTTTGGAATTATTAATTCATTTTTTTCAATATTTTCACTAACTTTAAAGTTGTTCTGTTTACAAAGAAAAATATGAAATAGAGGTCTTTTTGTTATCCTTTTTATAACTTCAAATATAATTTTATACTTTTTAAAACAAAATATCTTCTATAATGACATAATCCCACGTAGTCTAAATCTTTTGAATAGTATTTCCAAATAACATAAAGTACTGTAAATTCATTATACATATCGTTTTTTTGATATCTCTGGTGATACAGAATCCTTTAATTTAATTAAATCATTATCTTGTAAAGAAGCCCCCTTGAATAGGTACTATAATATCATTCTCTATAATCTTTGGCATGTTACCATAATATGCTGAAAAAAATTTTTATTTTTCATATTTACCCCTATTGCCTATATTTGTTTCTCAAATACTGTATTATTTTTTGTTATAAAAAAAATTTATATAGAAATAATATTAGATGCTTTTTGATAATTTTACTAAATGTTTTATCTCTTATATCAAGTTTTTTTATTATATTTTTTTCATATTCTTCTTTATATAAAAAGCTATATTTGTTGATGTTCATATAATTCCATGGTTTTTTTCTCGTCCAGTAAAATGTATAATTACAGGTTCATCCTCTATTAATTTTTTTCACCTAACAATTCTGAAACCGCAAAGAAACCTGAATAATTCCATTTTCGGAGAAATATATTTTACATGATTTTTCTAATACTATATTCAGAACATCTTGATCCATAAAAATCATATTTATCTTCAATCATCAATAAATTTAAAGCTTTCTTAAATATCTTTTTCCAAACATTTTTTTGATAATTAAAATAAATTAAACCTGCATTGAAATATTTCTTATTTTTGAAACCTATTTTTCGATAAGTGTTTTACTGATATTTTTGCATTCTACAGCCATAGCGTATATTTCTTTTTCAAATTCTAATTCAATTAATGATTTTTAATGAACCATTTACTACTATATCAGTATCTATATACAATACTTTTTTTAAATCCCTAGGTAAATACTGATCCATTTTTTTAATCTATAAAACGTTGAAACATCAATATGTCTAGAATCTAATTTTTTTCTATATCTGAAATATCAATTGTATATAATTTTATCTGACAATTAAATTTTTTTCAAGCGAAACAAAAATATCTAACATCTAATTTATCTGACAATATATGTATTTTTACAGAAAAAAATCTTTATTCTTTTCTAATAAAGAATATAACATTATATAAGCATGCTCTATAAAAATTCTCTCTTAGTCCTATAACGATATCTATCACAAAATCACCTAACTTTTTGAGTATTCTTTACATATTTTTTTAGCGTCTCCTATTACCTTCACTTTACCTTTTTTTCAAGCCATATTGCTTTTTTTACATAACTTTTCAACTTGTTCAATATCATGTGATACAAATAATACTGTCGTTCCTTTTTCTATCATCTCCATTATTTTTATTTAAACTTTTTTTCTTGAAAAATGAAAGTCTCCTACAGAAAGAACTTCATCTATTATTAAAATTTCTGGTTCATATATCGTTGCAATTGAAAAAAACCTAATCTTGCATACATTCCACTTGAATAATTTTTTTAACGGAATATCAATAAACTCTTTTAATTCTGAAAAAAATCTATTATATCTTCTATTTTATCCTTTAACTCTTTTTTTGAAAAACCCAATAAACTTCCATTTAAAAATATATTTTCTCTTCCCGTTAACTCTGGATCAAATCCTGCTCCCAATTCTATTAATGGTGCCATCTTACCATTTAACTTCACTTCTCCTGATGTTGGTTTTATTATTCCAGATATCACTTTTAAAAAGAGTACTTTTACCAGCTCCATTCAATCCTAATAATCCTACAATCTCTCCTTTTTTTATTGTTATATTGATATCTTCTAGTGCCACAAACTTTTTCTTTTTTTATTTTTTTCTTCAAACTATTTATAAAATATTCTTTTTAAAGCTTGTCATCTTTTCCGTTGTTCTTTTAAATACCACTGATACATTTTTTTATTTCTATCATATCTTTTTTGCTTTTTTTATTTCTTCTTTTTTTCATCTTCATTACCTTTCATAATCTAAATATCTAAAACAAATTGATTTTTCTTTAAATTTGAATACGAATATTCCTATTACTAAACTTATAATCGATATAAGTAAACAGGTAATATTTAAATCAACTCCAGGAACAACACCTTCTAAAATTAATTTTCTAAAATACTTCAAAAAAATAAATCAATGGATTCAAACTAACTAATGTTTTTATATTCTTCTGGTATAATATTTTTCAGGATAAAAAAATTGGTGTTAAATACATTAATATTGTTAAAAGTACATTATATAAATACATCATATCTCTAAAGAAAACTGTCACAGAGGCTAATATTAATCCTATTCCTAATGAAAAGACAAATAAATAAATATACACAACAGGTATTAAAAAAATAACTCCAATAAAACTTTCCACCTGTAAAAAAATACTATAATAAAAACTGCAATTAAAGAAAAAAAATAGCATTTACAAAAAGAAAAAGTTACTGATGAAAATGGAAATAACCATTTCGTTACATATATTTTTTTATCAATGAAACATTTGAAATGATAGATAACATTGAAATACTTGTTGCTTCAGAAAAAAATCCAAAAAGAACTTGACCCGTAATAAGATACAAAGGATAATTTTTTTGTATCAAATCTAAAAAAACATTTGAAAAATACTATAGTTAAAACTATCATCATTAATAAAGGATTTAATAACGACCACACTATCCCTAATACAGAACCTCTGTATTTCTTTTTTTAAATCTCTTCTTACTAATTCAAAGACAACATTCATATTCTTGTTCATTTAATTTATATCTCCTCTTTAATTAACTCTTTTAAATACTTCCCATACTCAGATTTCATCAAAGGTTTAGCCAACTCTTCAAGCCGTTCCTTACATATCCATCCTTTTTGATAAGCTATCTCTTCTATACACGCAATATAGAATCCCTGTCTATTTTGCACAGTTTGCACAAAGTTTGCTGCTTCCAATAAAGCTTCATGAGTTCCTGTATCAAGCCAAGCTACTCCTCTTCCGAGTTGTTTTACATTTAATTTACCTTCTTTTAAGTATTCCTCATTTATTGTAGTAATTTCTAACTCTCCTCTTGCTGAAGGTTTTATTGATTTAGATTTTTTTACTACAGTATTATCATAAAAATACAATCCTGGTATTGCATAATTTGATTTAGGATTTTCTGGCTTTTCTTCTAATGAAATTGCTTTTCCATTTTTATCAAATTCTACTACTCCATACGCTCTTGGATCTTTTACAGGATATCCGAATACGACTGCTCCTTCTTTTAACATTGCAGCTTCTTCTACTAATCCAGAAAAACCTGCCCCGTAAAATACATTATCTCCTAAAATTAAACAGACATTATCATCTCCTATAAATTCTTCACCAATTATGAAAGCTTCCGCCAATCCATTTGGATGTTCTTGTACCTTGTATTCCAACTTGATTCCCAATTGACTTCCATCACCTAATAATTCCTCAAACACTGGTAAATCCCTAGGAGTAGAAATAATCAATATTTCTCTTATATTTGCTAACATTAATACCGACAAAGGATAATAAATCATAGGCTTATCATATATTGACATAATTTGTTTTGAAATAGCTTTTGTTAGAGGATACAGTCTTGTTCCACTTCCTCCTGCTAAAATAATTCCTTTCATAAAAATTCCTCCATTTATTAATATTTAATTTACTTTCCTTTTTCCAAACAACACAACTTTAGCTGTCTTCATAATTACTAAAACATCCATAATGAAATCTTGATGTTTCAAATAATATAAATCGTATTCTAACTTTCTTTTTGCATCTTCAATATTTTCACCATAAGGATACATCACCTGTGCCCATCCTGTTATTCCAGGTTTTATCATATGTCGCAAATTGTAATATGGTATTTCTTTTTCGTATTCTTTTGCTAACACGTCCCATTCAGGTCTTGGTCCTACAAAGCTCATTGTCCCTTTTATAATGCAAAAAAGTTGTGGTAACTCGTCTATTCGAGTTTTTCTCATAAATTTACCAAATTTTGTTATTCTATCGTCGTTTTCTCCAGCATATCTCGGTGCTTTTGAAACGTCATGTAATTTCATACTTCTAAATTTATAAACTTTAAATTTTTTTCATATTTTTCTCCAATACGAGTTTGTTTAAAAATTACTGGACCTTTTGATTCAATCTTGATGATAATTGCTGCTAAGAGACAAATTGGACTTGCTAATATGAGTAATCCTATTGCAATCACTAAATCTAAAAGCTCTTTTTCGCATTCTTTTGACTCTGATTATTCAAAAATATCAAATCCATTTGATTCTAGTAGCCATTGTTCATTGATTTTTACTTACATCTATTTTTCTTTTTGTATACTTTCATTGAACTCATCATAACTCAAAATCTTTATTCCACTTGTTTTTAAAGAAAAATAATCGCTTTTAAATACTTTTTTTAAAACTATCGCTTCTCATATCTTTAACTATAACTATCATATCTATCTCATTTTCTTTCACCACTTTTTTTCCAACTCTTCATAATTTCCCTTTAAATATCTAGTAGCCCTACTCCTATTATTTGATACATATCCCACATAGTTATAATCTAAATTACTTATTAAATCCCCTTGAACATTATTTTTTTATATGATTAGATCCAAATATCAATACATTCTTTTTTCATATATTTAAAACTTGCTATAGCTCTAAAACATATCTGAAAAAGAAATACTGCACTAAATACCCAAATAATATTAAATCTTTTTAAAAATACAAAAGAATGTTCCAAAAAGATAAAATCTATTATGAAATTAATAAATATACCTTTTTAATCTAAATCTTTCCACATAAAAATCTAATTGTCCAAATATAAATTGAATAAATATAAATATTAAAAAAATAAAAAAAGTTGTCAAATATTTTTATCGTATAGTTAAAATTTTTTTAATAAAAATGTATATAAAACATACAATAGTACTAAATATACAATTCTAATCATAATATTCTTCTTTAATTTCATGAATTTTTCTCTTTTCATTAAATTTAATACACTAATATTTACCATTATAATTATACCACTTTTTATTTCTTTTTTTCAAATTTAAGATTTTTTTATGCTTTTTGCCCCTTTTTATACTTTTTTTCTTATCTTTTTTTCAATAAAAATTCAATTTTTTTAAAAATAATATTTTTTTAAAAAAATGGCTAAAATTGTACTTTCTTATGGTTATCTTAGTTAATATTTTTTTAAAATTATATTATTAAAAAAATAAAATATTTTTTTGAAATCAACTATATATTTTCTTAATATATCATTTTTATTTATTTCTTAATTTTTTTGCAAAAATCTAAAAATATTTTTTTGTATATTTCTGATTTTTAAATTATTTTTCCTCAATTTTTTTCAATATTTTTTTCAATCCATATCCTGTTTCCACTAAAACTGTTTTTAAATCCCAATTTATCAGCTGGTATCAGATCTGTCACTCTATCTCCAATCATATACGATTTTTTTCCACATCAATATTGAATTCCTTGATTGCTTTCAAAAAGTTCCCAGTATTTGGCTTTCGACATTCGCAATTTATCTTGTATTTTTCCAATTCCATCTGGATGATGTGGACAAAAATATGTTTTTTTCTATCTTAATCCCATTTTTTTAATAAATCTTTTTTTCAATAAAGTTCTGTAATTTAAAAATAGTCATCCTCACTATAATAACCTCTTGCAATTCCCAGCTTGATTAGTTATTATTGCAAATTTATACCCCAAATCTCTCAATATTTTTTTAATCCTTCCAAGACTCCTGTTTCATACTCAAATTCATCGATTTTATATAAATATGACTTTTTCCACATTAATTACGCCATCTCTATCCAATAGTACAAACTTATTCTTCATAAAAACCTCTCTAAAAAAATCAAAAATTCCCCTAAGGGTTTCGGTATCTTGTGTTATTAATTATAACAAAAAAAGAATAGAAGTTTCTAGCCTTTATGTCAAATTTTATTTAAGATATTCAGTCTCAAAAATTTTTTTATAATTTTCATTTTTTTCTTTTTTCCAATAAAAAAATTAAATTTTATAACTATTTCAATTTTATAATTACTCTATTTTTGTGATATAATGTCTTTATCTTCTAAAAGTAAAAATTTAAAAAGGAGTTTTTTTATGATAAGTATTAATAATTTGAAAAAAACGGCTGAATAGTTTTGATTTGGAAGTTGATTTACATATTGAAAAAAAGGGAGATTTTTGGGATAATTGGGAAATCTGGGAGTGGTAAGTCGACTTTATTGAGAATTATTCAAGGAATTGAAAAAGCTGATGCTGGGGAGATTTTTTTGGAAGAGAATACTGAAAGTTCTTATATTTTTTTCAAGAATTTAATTTGTTGTATAATAAAAATGTGTTTGACAATGTTGCTTTTACCACTTATTTTTGAAAAAAAGAAAAAAATTGAGAGGAAGAAAATTGAGAGGACGCTTGATTTTGTTGGACTTCTTGATAAGAAAAAGTTTCTTTATCTCAGAACTAAGTGGCGGGGAAAAGCAACGGATTGCGATTGCTCGAGCTTTTAGTTACAAATCCAAATTTACTTTTTATGTGACGAGGTTACAGCTTCTTTGGATAAGTTTATTCAAAAAGAAATTCTCGAATTATTTTTTTGAAAAATTAATCGTGATTACGGGACTACAATTATTTTTAGTTACTCATGAGCTTGATGTTGCTAAAAAGTTATGCGACCGTGTTTCTGTTATTGAGAAAGGGAAAATTTTTGGATACTTTTGATGTTGTGAAAGATGATATCATCAATCATAAAAGTGAATATCTAGAATTTGTCAAAGAATTTTTTTAGGATAATCTTTTAGATTATTTTTCTTAAAGATAAAAAGAAATTTTTTTATTGGCATTTTTTTAGTAATCTGTATTATTTTGATTACTTTAATCACTATTTTATACTAAATGAAAGGAGTTTTTTTGAAACAATGAATTTGGAAATTTTAAATGCGTTGAAAGATACTTTAATTATGATTTTGATTCCTACTTTATTTGCTATTTTTTTGGGAGTTCCTCTTGGTTCATTACTTTTTTTAACGAATAAAGGGAGCATCAAGGAAAATATGCGGATTTATATTCCTGCAAATATTTATGTTAATGTTGTGAGGAGTTTTCCATTTCTAATATTGGTTGTTGTATTAATGCCTGTTGCAAGATTGATTTTTGGGACAGCTTTTGGATTGATTCCTGCGAGCTTTCCAATATGTGTTGTAGCAGTTGCACTTTATGCAAGATTTGTAGAACAGTCTTTTTATGATGTGGATAAGGGGATTCTTGATGTGGCACTTTCCATGAAAGCTACGTCATTTCAAATAGTTTGGCATTTTTTAATTGTCGAAGCGAGAAGTAGCTTAGTTCTTGGACTAACCTCGTCTATTATTAGTTTTATTTCATATTCAACAGTTATGGGGGTTGTTGGAGGTGGTGGAATTGGCGATTATGCAATGAGATACGGTTACAATGAGTACAATTATTCTCTTGTATTCAAAAATGGTTGCAATTATTATAATTATTGTCTTTTTCCATTCAAATATTAGGCAATTACATTGCAAAAATTAGATAAAAGAAGGAGAAATTACTAATGTTCAAAAAAATTATTTTTTTATTCGTTGGGCTAACAATTTTTAGCCTTGAGTTGTGGAAAAAAAGAAACTATTAAAGTAGCTGCAGCTGGATATCCGATGGAGGAAATCGTAAAAATTGCGGCTGAAGATTTAAAGAAAGAAGGTTATGACACTAAAATTACGCTTTTTGACAGATTATGTCACTGCAAATGTTGGATTAGCTAATAAGGATTTTGATGCTAATTTCCATCAACATGTTCCTTTTATGGAAATTTTTAATAAGAAAAAAACAATGCTCATCTTGTGAAAGTTGCTGCAATTTATGATGTTTATGTTGGTTTTTATTCGAAAAAATATAAAAGCAAAAATGAAATTCCAAATGGTGCAAAAAGTTGTTGTGCCAAATGACCCAACAAATCAAGATAGAGCCTTGAGAATACTTGAAAAACAAGGATTAATCAAACTTAAACAAAAAAAGTGGATTATACAACTTAAAAGATGTGGATAATTCTATTAAAAAAACTTAAAAATTACAGCTTTGCTGATTCCTTCACTTTATACAAGCATACAAAGAAGCCGACTTAGTATTTAACTGGCCTTCTCATATGCTAAAAATTGGAATTACACCAAAAGATGCTCTTTTTCTTAGAAGAAGGAACTAAAGGACGATACGCTATTGTTCTAGCTTCTAGAGAAGACAACAAAAACGACAAAAAAATACAGGCACTAGCAAAAAGCAATGACTTCAGAAAAAGTAAAAAAATTCTTGAAAGAAAAAAATATTCAAAAGAAGGTTATCCTGTATTTTTAATATTTAAGAAGAAAAAAATAAGGTTTGAAAGTAGCGATTAATTTCTAATAAAAATTTATTGACAATGTAAAAAAATCAAGGTATACTTCTATTACGAATAATATAAAATATAGAAAAGGATGGAATGTAAATGAAAAAAATTATTACTAGGTACTTTTTTTAATTGCTGCTTTTTGCATCATTTGCAACTGAAAAATGATGTAACAACAAAAACCAAATTTGTATTATCTAAAAAGCTCTGAAGTTGTAGATAGTTACAAATTATTACCACCTCCACCTGCAGTAGATAGTATTGGATTTTTTTAAACGACAAAGCTATGTACGAAAAAAAGGTAAATTACAAAGAAATACTCCTCGAGGAAAAGTTGCATATGATGATGCAAAACTTGAAGGAACTGGACTTCCAAACGCTTTCTCAGAAGCATTCGGATACACTATTTCACCAAAAACAACACCAGAAATTTATAAATTAGTTACAAATCTTATTGAAGATGCTGGAGATTTAGCTACAAGATCTGCTAAAAAGACTTATATGAGAACTCGTCCATTTGCGTATTTCAAGGAATCTACATGTCGTCCAGAAGATGAAAAAACATTGTCTACAAATGGTTCTTATCCTTCAGGACATACATCTATTGGATGGGCAACTGCTTTAGTTTTAGCTGAAGTTAATCCTGCTAGACAACAAGAAATTATCCAAAGAGGATTCGATTTAGGACAAAGCCGTGTAATTTGTGGATATCACTGGCAAAGTGATGTTGATGCAGCTCGTATAGTTGCAAGTGCTGTTGTTGCTACATTACACACAAACCCCTAATTTTTAATGCTCAATTAGCAAAAAGCAAAAGCCGAATTTGCAAAATTAAATATTTCAAAATAAATAAAAGATTTTTATTTTTTTGTCATAATTTTGACATAACTAAATGTTATTATATCTCTGTTGATAAAAAAACAACAAAAAAATAGAAAAAAACGGAGATGATATAATATGAAAAAAATACAATGAAAAAAATTAATTTTAGCTTTAGGAATTTTAGGAGTTTCAGCTACATCATTTGCAGCTACTAGAAAACAACCACCTAGACCAAAAAGAAACATCGTAAAACATGAAAATAAAAAAACCTGCGAAAAGAACAGCACCTAAAGCTCCAAAAAAAGTTATAACTAAAAAAATCGTGACATAAAAACATGAACCAAGAAGATAAATTATTATAAAAACCCTTGAGAATATTGATTCTCAGGGTTTCCTTTTCTTTAATAATATTAAAGACTACGCAATTAATTAATTATCTTCCACCACAAACTGTTGCTGATCTATTATTTGCACAATAATTTCCATAATATGCTCCTGCTCCTGCTGCACCAACTGCTGTGGCTAACAAGCATGAATTTAAGCTCAGAAGTGATAATATCATTAATATTAAAAAAATCTTACTTTTTCTCATTTTTTTCACTCTCTTTTCATCTCATAAATATAACTTAAATTGCAAAAAAATATTTTTTTGCTTAATTATTTTAACATATCGAGATTAAAGTTTCTAGTCTAACATCTTATATTTTTTTGATACATTCACAACTCTATTACTCAATAATAACAACGCAATTAGATTTGGAATTACCATAAATCCATTAAACATATCAGCCATTTCCCAAACTAAATTAACTTTTTGCATTGAACCAATTACGATACATACCATTACTAAAACTCTATAAATTAAAAATTGCTTTTTCCAAATAAATATTTAATATTTGCTTCTCCAAAGAAATACCATCCGATAATTGTTGAAAATGCAAAGAAAAAAACAATGCTGCTGCAATAAATATTCCTCCAAAATTTCCTAACGCTCCTTCAAACGCTTTTTGTGTCAATGAAATTCCTGTAAAGTTTGATAAATCTTTTTGTGTTGTCAAAATTACAAGAGCTGATAATGTTAAAATTACAAAAGTATCGATAAATACTGTTACTATTGCAACGTGACCTTGTTCTTCAGGATTTTTTACTTTTGCTACGGCATGTGCGTGTGGTGTCGACCCCATTCCTGCTTCATTTGAGAACAATCCTCTTGCAACTCCATATCTTACAGCTTTTTTTACACCTTGTCCTAAAAAACCACCTAAAATCGCTTGAGTCGAAAATGCATTAACAAAAATTGCTTCAAACGCTTTTTAAAATATTCATATAATTAATTCCGATAACAATTACAGAAGTTAAAATGTATAAAAATGCCATGATCGGTACTATTTTTTCTGTAACTGCTGCAATTCTTTTTACTCCTCCAAAAAATACAAATCCTGCTAAAACTGCTACTATTACTCCAGTTATTACACGTGGAACATGGAATGAATTTTGGAATGCTTCACCAATTGAGTTAGATTGAACTGCATTTCCCATAAATCCTAATGCCAAAATACATGAAATTGAGAAAAATATTGCCAATCCTTTTGCAAATTTATTTCCATTGAATAATTTTTTTCGATATAGTAAGATGGACCTCCTGTTACTTCTCCTTCTACTTTTCTTTTAAATAATTGACTTAAAACAGCTTCTGAATAAATTGTTGCCATTCCAAAAAACGCACTTAACCACATCCAAAATATTGCTCCTGGACCTCCAGAAATTACTGCTGTCGCTGCTCCTGCTAAATTTCCAGTTCCTACTTGAGCTGCAATTGCTGTTGCCAAAGCCTGAAAGGATGACATTCCGTCTTCTCCAGCTTCTTCTCCATTCATATTAAACCCTTTAGTTAAATGCTGTACACCTTTTTTAAACTCTCTAACTTGGATAAATCTTAATCTGATTGTATAAAAATAATCCTGTTCCTAATAGCAAAATGATTAAGATACTTCCCCAAAAAAACTTCATTGATTTGTGAAATAATTGATTCTAACATTTCTTCTCCTTCGTAATTTGATTTTTTTAGCCTTCTATTTTTTTGTAATTAGCTAATTTCTGTATTTTTTTATATTTTTTTAATTTCTCGGAATGTTTATTTGGATTTGATTGAATTCTCTTTATTCCTGAATTTCTTTTTAGTTTTTATGCTAAATTTTTTAATGATTCTTTTTGAAAAGAATTTATTTCTTTAAATAAAAAAAGGTCTTTAAAAATTAAGACCTCTGCAATAAAGAAATTCACGAAAAAAATGTAATTTCTCTGTCCTTTTACCTGAGAGTTTAGGGTTTACTAAAATTTAGTAAACTTTGCTCCTTCGGTGTTCCTTTGCTACAGAATCTCTCCAGAGGTTCGTCCAATATGAGTCCTTTTACCTGAAAGAGTTACTTCTTCGGTGTTTTTGCTATATTGCAAAAATCTCTTCTCATATTTTTCATCCGATTAATATTAATGAACTATTGTACTAACAAAAAAATATTTTTTTGCTACTTTCATAATTCTTTGAAATTGTATCACTTTATTTTTATAAAAGTCAATAGGAAAAAAAGATTTTTAGGAACATACAAATTAACCTTAAATCCCCCATATTCACTATGTTTCATCTCAATTTTTCCATTATGGACATCCATAATTTGTTTTACAATAAGAAGCCCTAAACCGTGCTGCTGTTCTGTCGTATTTTTTTGTCACAAACCATATAATGTGGCGTATTATTGAGCTTTTTCTAGCTCTTTATCAGAAACTCCTATTCCATTATCTTCAACACAAATTATACAATTTTTTTCATCTTCTTTTACTGAAACATAAATTGTGCAACCATTTTCATTGTGATTAATACTATTTTGGATTAAATTCGCCAAAGCTCGTTTTATCAGATTTTTGTCAACATTAACAAAGCAGGATACAAATTCACTTTTTCGTCTTCCATTCTATCGGAAATTTCTCGTCAATATCCATATTCAAAAAAATCAACAATTACTTGCCGAACGACTGCAACTGCATTTTTCTTTTTTTCTTTCTCAAAAGGCTGCATATTATATTCTAATTTTGAAGCAAGATTCAAATCATTTATCAAATTTTTTATACGCTCACTTTGTTTCAAAATAACAGAAAGTTTTTTTGCCATTTCTTCTGATAAATTTGAAGATGTTTTTAATTGACTTGCATAGCCCATTATCATTGACAATGGAGTACGAATGTCGTGGGAAACTCCTGCAATCCAGTTTGCTCGTGCCGTGTCTTTATTTCGCAGTTGTTCTCTTTGATTTTGCAAAATTTCAGAAGTTTTATTTATACTTTTTGCAAGTTCTGATAAAACGCCTTTTTCATCTATATTTACTGGATTATCTTTTTGGCAAATCCTGTATACCTTTTTATTATTGGATTTACTGATTTTTAAAAGTTTTGAATTTGAAAAAAATGTAAATCAAAAAAATACAAAGAATATATTGGATATTAAAAATGTAAGAAAAAAATTAGGAACATTTTTGAATTAAACGATAGTTCCAGGTAGCTGTGGAATATTTCCAGTAACTGTCTTTTTGGATATCCTAATACAAGTAAATCATTTCTAATTTTTTTGCTGTAAAAACTGGATAACCTTTTTATGTAAGCGTGTGAAAATAGCGCTATATCGAATACCGAATATTCTTTTTGGAATCTCACCTGGCAAGTTTTTCTGTTTGCCATATCACTTTTTTTAGAATCATTGTCAATCACAATTGCCCAAATATTTTGCTTTTTTTCAAATTGGAAATTTCTTTATCTGGCAAAAAAATATTTTTCTATCTTTAAATTTTATCATTTTCGCTATTTCAAAAGTTTTATCTGAAGGAGAATCATCTGTCGAATATTTGAAAAATATAAATTCAAACAAAAAAAATATTTAAAAAAATAGAAAGCAAAAATATGCTTAATATTATTGTTATTACAAAACGGCGTATAAGTTTTTAATATTTTTTTCATGCTATTTTTCCCTCCACGATCAATTTATAGCCCTAATCCTTTCATTGTTATAAGAGAAACTGGATGTGACGGCTCTTTTCTCAATTTTTTTCCCTAATCCGTCTAATATGTGTCATCAAGGAATTTGAGTAAACATAAGCATTTTCGCCCCAAATAGCTTCACATAGCGAATCAATCGTTACAATTCGTCCAGCATTTCTGTATAAGGTTTTTAGTAGTTCATATTCCTTTGCAGTTAAGGAAATTTTTTCTCCATCCTTTACAATTTCTCCTCGTGAAAAATCAATCTGACAGCCATTTAAGTTCACAATAAAATTCTCTTCCTTGTAAGTCCGTCGCAAAATTGCCGTAATCCTAAACAAAAGTTCTTTTGGCAAAAAAGGTTTTACAATATAATCGTCCGCTCCCAATCCAAATCCTTTAAACTTGTCTTCATCTTCTCCTCGTGCTGTTAAAAATAAAATCGGATAATCGCTGTCCTTTCTCAACTTTTCAAGTAGCTCAAAACCATTCCCATCTGGAAGCATCACATCCAATATCGCAAAATCAGGTTTCTTTTCTTCAACACATTTCAAAGCCTCTTTCACATTTTCTAGCAGTCCTTGTATTTTCATAACCTCCATCTGCCAAAATCGACACAACCATATTCAAAATTTCCTGCTCATCATCCACAATTAAAAATACATTTATCTCTCAAATATTTTTTTCAACCATTTCAAACTTCCTCCAATTATCACTAAAATTCATAAATCATTATATCACAAAAAAATCACTTCCCAACTTCCCAAATTTTCCAAAAAAAGTAAGGTAAATGTAAAGTAGCAAAAAAATGTTGCCGTAAGGTTGATGTGATAATATATGAATATAGAAAAGGAAGAAACAAAATTTAATAAAAAAATAATGAGAGGATGATTTTTTTATGAACAATGAAGTAATCAAAAAAACAACTGAAAAAAAGAGTTTTTTTCTTTCAGACAAGGAACAACATCAAAAAGTTAGTAAAATTGCATTAATTATGAGTTTAATCCCAATTTTAAGCCAATTTATTGCATTTTTTTAAAAGTGCATTATACAGTGTCACATATATTTGGTATTGTAAATATTTTTATGTATTTTATGCTCTTTTCGTTCTATCTATTTTATGTATCAAAAAAATCGTGAAAATCGAAATTTGATGAATATTTTTTTCAATGATATTAAGTGGACTTTTTATGGTAATTATAGCTGTAATTGCTTTTTGCGGTTGTGGTTTATGCGGTAAAAGGATAAAAAAATTGATATTAAATCAAAAAGAGACTTTGTTCAATTAATAAACAGAGTCTCTTTTTTTGCTATATTCGATAATCTTCTTGCTGGGTTTCTTATTAGTCTTATACTACTTTTTCATAAAAAAATTCAATACAGTACAAATACATTTTTATTTTCTTCATTCAACTTTTCATATCGTAAAAATTCTCCAGAATCAACAAAAGCTCCTCCCCATAATCTCTAACTTTCCGTTTCCCCATTCCCCTTATTTGCGAAAGTTCTTCAACAGTTTTTAGGATTTGCCTTTATTATGTCTACTAAAAGCTGATTTGAAGCAACGATGTAAGGTGGATAGCCCAGCATTTGTGCTTCTCCAGCTCTCCATTCCTTCAAAATCTTATATAGTTCAGCTTCTTCTTCTGAAAGATATTCTTCATGATTTTTGTTAACCTCTTTAATATCTCTTCCATTTTGCAAAAAAATTATTTTTTTCTCTAAATTTTTTTATCTATATTCTCCACCTTTTTCATATTCAACAAAAAGCCGTCCAGTAATATTTCCCTCAATTTTCACTAGCTCAGCCTGATACTTCACAATCTGGACATTTCCTAGCATCCTTTTCCAGCTTTCCCTTGCTCAAATTCTTCTGTCCTCTCATTAAATGGCAGAGTTACAATTTTTTTAACACCTCAATTTCCCCCTTTTTGTTTCATTTTTTTAATCCGATACTTAGCAATCTTAAAATTGAATTCTATCTTCTACTTTCTCAAAACCGCTCCATAATCTTTCTCAACTTTAGCCACGATTTTTATTTGAAATATCAACAATTTCCTTTTTCTTCAAGTGTTTTGTTTTTTTATCTCTCAAGATTACACTAATTGCCACACTCTTCATTCCTGGCAACACTCCTGCACCTTGATAAATGTCAAATAATTCCACTTTTTTTCAATCTTTTTATCAACTTTTTGAATAGTTTTTTTAAAACATCTCCAACTAAAATATCTTCTCTCATAACGAACGCAAAATCTCTTGGAACAGCTGGATATTTTACAATTCCTTGATATTTAATTTTCTTACCAATATTTTTTTGAATCAAGTCAATGTTAAATTCTCCAACTAAAACTGATGTTTTTTTCCTAAATCAAAGTTTTTCCAATACGTCTGGATGAATTTCCCCGAAGCTTCCAATCAATTCACGACCAACAAATACGTCAACTGAACGACCTGGATGGTATTGACTTTGTTCAGAACGTTTTATCATATAATTATTGAATTTTAATTGTGTGAAAATTTCTTCCACAATTCCTTTTTAAGTCATAAAAAAATCATAAGGGACTGGTTTTTGGATTCCACAATGTCTTATTATTTTTCTCCAGCCAAAATTATTCCCAATTTTACTTCTTCCTTCGCCAATTCTTCCGCTTTTCACAAAAGTTCTACTAACTTCAAAAAAATCTAATATTTGTAGCATTTCTATTCATATTTTTCTTTAGCATTTTTTTAACAAGCTATAAAGCAATGTTGGACGCAATGTTACAAAATCTTCTGTAATTGGTCTCAATAAATCAATTAAATTTTTCTCTTTCAACGCTTGTGTATTTAATTTTTTTCCATCGCATCTTTTTGGTACAAAACTGTAATTAATAACTTCTTTAAGCCCAGCATTTGCCGCAATCAATTTTCACTTGTGTAGAAAGTTTTGTTGTGTCAATAACTGGTTTTTTTCACTAATATCCAATTTTGGTAAAATATTTTCAATATTATCAAAACCGTACATTCTAATAACTTCTTCAAAGTAATCTTGCTCATTTTCCAAGTCATCACGGTAAGTAGGTGCAGTCAATGTCAATGTTTCCCCATTATCCACAACCTCGATTTCAAGTCTAGTCAATATCCCAATAACTGTTTCACGTGGAATATTTTTTTCCCAACAAAACGGTTCAATCTCTCAAAGTTTAATGTAGCTGTTTTTTTCTTATATGGAACAGGATAATTGTCAACTGCTCCTTCTAAAATTTCTCCACCTGCCACTTCTTGAATGATGTTTGCAAGTCTATTTATTACATTAATTGCATTTTCCTCATCGACTCTTCTTTCAAATCTGTATGAAGATTCACTAAATAATGTCAATCTTCTTGAAGTTTTTCTAACATTTTGTGAATTGAAGTTTGCTACTTCCAACAAAATATTTTTTGTATTTTCAGTAATTTCTGAATTTTGTCCACCCATTACTCCACCAAGTGCAACGGCTTTCACACCATCAGAAATTACGATATCATCGCTATTCAATTCTCTTTCTTGCTCATCAAGCGTAACCAATTTCTCATTTTCATGTCCCGCTCTCACAACAATTTTTCCACCTTCAATTTTATCCAAATCAAAAGTATGATTTGGTTGATTCAATTCCATCATTATGAAATTTGAAGCATCTACAATGTTGTTAATACTTCTAATTCCAATAGATTCCACTCTTTCTTTTAACCATTTTGGACTTTCTTTAACTGTAACATTTTTTTAATTATTCTAGCCACATATCTTTTTCGCCAAATTACTGTCTTCAATTTCAACCGAAATGTTATCAGCCGTTTTTTCAGAACTTTCTGAATTTATCACAAAACTTGGATATTTAACCTCTTTATTGTAATAAGCTCCTAATTCTCTTGCAATCCCAATGTGCGACAAACAATCAGGACGATTTGGAGTGATTTCCAATTCAAAAACTGTATCGTTAATTCCTAAATACTCTTTCATAGGCACTCCAACAGGCGTATCTTCAGGCAAAATCATAATTCCATCCGAATCTTTCCCAATGTTTAATTCTTCTTCAGAACACAACATTCCATTCGATTCTACACCTCTAATTTTACCTTTTTTAATAACAAAAATCTGAGCTAATTTTGCCCCAACTTGTGCCAACACAACTTTATCCCCAGCCTTATGATTAGGTGCTCCACACACGATTTGTAAAATTTCTTTCCCATTATCAACTTTACAAATTGTCAAGTGGTCAGAATCAGGGTGCATTTCTTTTTCAATAATTTGCGCTGTTACAACATTTTCTAAATTCTCCCCTAAAACCTCGATTTTTTCTACTTCCTGACCAATCATAGTCAAGGCATTTTTCCATTTCATTTATTTCTATTCCATCTAAATCTATATATTGCTTTTAACCAGTTTAACGAAATTAGCATTCTATTTTTTTGCATGACAAACCTATAAATTCTCAATTTATAGATTATCACACTCTCCTTTCTTTAATTTATAAATTATGTCTTTTTCCACAATAATGTGGATAACTTTTTTATTTAATAACAATCCCAATTATAGAGAATTTCTGTAAAGTCTTTGTTTTTCAACTTTTTCACGATTTATAAAAAGTTTAATACTCCAGCATCTCCGATACAAACTTTCCATTTTTCCTTTGGTTTTATCATGTTCACTGTCAAGTTGAAACAGCAATGTATCATATTTTTGGTATTTTTTTCCTCATATTTTCTTGGATCTTCCTGTGTAAAATATGAAAAACCATCACATTGTGAATGATAATCATCTGAATAATCTATTAAGTTCTGCAACTTTTTACATAAAGTTTCAATCTCTTGTGCTGGGTCTAAACTTTTTCTCTTCACAAATTTTTGTCAAATATATCTTCAAAAAAATCTTCAAATCTTTTCTTTTCTCGGTGTGTAATTCAAAATTCATTTTTATAACTTTGATTATCTTCTGTAACACCATATTCTTCAAATTTTTGTGGATTATAAATATCTTTTAACTTTTCTGTATTGTAAAATTTTCCAATTTCTTCATGATAAATCACTCTAAATCCATTTTGAACAGTTTGATTCTCAAAATCAAGTCCCCATAAGACTATCGTTAGCTACAAAAAAATTGTAAAATTCCTTTTTGGGAAAAATCCTTTCAATCCTCTCAAATTTTCACAATTAATCTGTGCAATCAAAAACATTTCATTTCCATCAGACGCTTTTGGAAATTTTCTTTTTTCCTATCGGAACATAGGGTAATCCCATAACTTTTACTATCTGTTATTTTTCAGTTCATCTTCCACCAGATTTAATTTTTTTGCAAAAGTTTTTCGTTTGTGAATTTTTTCATAATCCTCACGAAATTTCATCATAAAACTTTTCACATACTCATCATCAATTTTGATTTCTTTATCATCCATGTTTTTAACACTCCAATTGATTTTTCATTCTACATTCAAAATCAAATTTTTCCATCAAAATTTTAGCTAAAAATACTATTATAAATTTTAGAACTGGTCCAAAAATCTCTATCATTTTTCAAAAATGCTCAAGTCATCAATTCCATATTTTAACATCGTAATTCTTTTCAAGTCCCAAGTCCAAATGCAAATCCCTTGATATTTTTGTGGGTCAATTCCAACACCTCAAGAGCACTTTTGGATTTACCATTCCACTTCAAGAATTTCAAGCCATCCTGTCCCTTTACAAACTCTACATCCTTCACCTTTACAAACTCCACATTCTACGTCCATTTCTGCAGAAGGTTCTGTAAATGGGAAAAAGTGTGGTCTAAATCTTACTCTTCTGTCTTCTCCAAATATTTTTCTTTTACAATATTTTTCCAAAATCGCTTTAAAAATTTGCAAAGAAACATTTTTTCTCCAACCATAAGTCCTTCCATTTGGTGAAACATTGGTGTATGCGATACATCGTAGTCTGGACGGTAAACTTTTCCAATCGAAATCATTCTAAATGGTGGTTTTTCTGTCTTCCATGTATCTAATTTGCATTCCAGAAGTTTGCGTTCTCAATACAACTCATTTTCTTTTAATATAAAATGTATCAGTAATTTCCCTCGATGGATGTGTTTTTGGAATGTTTAATGCATCAAAATTATATTTTACATACTCAACTTCAGGTCCATCAACAATGTCAAATCCCATAGAAGAAACAATATCTTTTAATTTCCATAAACTGTTTTTAGTAAGTGGATGAAGCGATCCAACATTAGCTTTTTCTTCCCAGGCAAAGTCACATCTATTGTCTCATTTTTTTCAATCTTTCCTGTTAGCAATTTTCCTTCAAAGCCAGTTGTAGTTTCATCAAATTTCGCCAACAACACATTTTTATTTCATTCGTAGTTTTTCCAAACTCAGCTCTTTTCTCAGCAGCGATATTTCCCATTTCCTTCATTATCGCCGTAAATTCTTTTCCCTAAGATTTTTACTCTCAATTCATTCAATTCCTCAAGATTTCCAACTTTATCAAGTTTTTCTAACACTTCTTCTCTCAAGTGTGCTAATTTTTCTAACATTTTTCCTCCTATTTATT
>BNJU01003317.1_pt1 | contig 40993 bp, 57 predicted proteins | sample 8539281 | NCBI WGS metagenome assembly BNJU01 (sample SAMD00202456, study PRJDB9452) | human saliva metagenome | isolation source: human saliva | place: Japan
CAGACTCCAAGTCATACAAGAAAAGAATACTCTCAATACCTACTAGGTGAAAGGAAACACTATAAAATTCAGCATTATTAAAACCAGTGGAACATACCCACACGAATTCCACTGGTTTTACAATTTTATCAGACTAAGTTCCTACTACTGGTGGAACTTAGTTTTGGAATTTAACCCATTACTACATGAAAAAGAGGAATGGTTTATTGTTTATGATCCTTGAGGTTGATGATTAAACAAAGCATGTGTTGCTTGGTGGATGTATTTTGCTGTATCCGCATTGTTCATGGTGTAGAGATGCACACCTGCAACATCCTGAGTTACCAAGTCCACGATTTTGGTCCACTGCATAGGCAAGTCCTGCTGCTCTGAGCGACTCAGGGTCGTGCTCATACTTGTCTAAAATGGCTTTGAATTTGCGTGGAAGATGGATATTCTCACAAGTCTTCAAGAGGCGGAGGCCTGATTTCGATTCAGGATTGGCATAATCCCTGCATGAATGGGAACATCAATCCCAGCCAAGATGCACTTGTCTTGGAAATCATAGAAGCGCTCATTGTCAAAGAAAAGCTGAGTTACAAGGCTCGAACAACCTGCATCCACTTTTTTCTTAAGATTTTGGATATCTGAAATCTGATTTGGTGAATCTGGATGCCCTTCTGGATAACAAGCTCCGACAATATCAAAATGAGGGGCTTGTTCCTTGATGAACTCAATCAAGTCAGTTGCGTAGCGGAAATCCTTTTGTGGCTCCACATCAGGGATAATATCCCCACGAAGAGCCAAGATTTTCTGCACCCCAACCTTGTCCAAGTCCGCAATAGTTTCAGCTACCTTTTCCTTTGTCAAATAAATGGCTGGCAAGTGAGCAATAGTAGGAATCGCCAAGTCATTTTGGATAAAATCAGCCAAACGCACTGTTGTTTCCTTGATATTAAATTTATTATTGCTGGCAGTTACACTGATAAAGTGTGGTGCTAGCTCCTGCATATCTTGAAGAGCTGAAATAATTTTATCATTACCCACTTCTGGGTTTGGAGGGAACACTTCAAATGAGAGTGACGGTGTTTGGCGTGACATAGTCTTTATCCTTTTCTAGTTGATTTCATTATTGCTAACCTAACTAGGCTAAGCATCCTCTTGATCAGACAGTGTCAAGCAAGAAATCGAATCTTACAATTTCTCACGCGCAGCTTTCGCTGCTTCAACAAGGCGGATCAAGCTTTCTTTTGTTTCTGGAATACCACGTGTTTTCAAACCACAGTCAGGGTTGATCCAAACTTTCTTGCTTGGCACTTTAGCAAGGATAGCTTCGATTGTGTGGTCGATTTCGCCTTCATTTGGCACACGAGGTGAGTGGATATCGTAAACCCCAGGTCCCACTTCTGTTTGGAAGTTTTTCGCTTTGAGTTCGTCCAAGATTTCAAGATTTGAACGGCTCGCTTCAAAGGAGATAACGTCCGCATCCAAGTTATCGATAGCTGGGATGATATCTGTAAATTCTGAGTAACACATGTGAGTGTGGATTTGTGTGTCTGGCGCTACTGTTGAGTGTACCAAGCGGAAGGCAGGAATTGCCCAGTCAAGGTAGTCTTCGTACCAGTCGCTACGACGGAGTGGCAATTTTTCACGAAGAGCAGCCTCGTCGATTTGGATGATTTTCACACCAGCAGCTTCAAGATCAAGTACTTCATCCTTGATAGCAAGGGCGATTTGAAGAGTTGAATCCTTGATAGAGATGTCTTCACGTGGGAATGACCAGTTAAGAATAGTTACTGGTCCAGTCAACATACCTTTAACAGGTTTGTTTGTACGGCTTTGTGCATAGCTAGACCATTTAACAGTGATAGGGTTAAGACGAGTGACATCTCCCCAGATGATTGGTGGTTTAACCCCACGCATACCGTATGATTGTACCCAACCATTTTTAGAGAAGAGGTAACCTGACAAGTTTTGACCGAAGTACTCAACCATATCATTACGCTCAAATTCACCGTGAACAAGGACATCAAAGTCGATATCTTCTTGCCATTTGATCCATTCATCGATCGTTTCAGCAAGGAAAGCGTCGTACTCTTCTTGTGACAATTCACCTTTACGGTAAGCCAAACGTTTCGCACGAACTTCCTTAGTTTGAGGGAATGAACCGATAGTTGTTGTTGGAAGAGCTGGAAGTTTGAAAGCTTCTTCTTGGATTGCTTCACGTTCTGCAAAGGCTGGTAAACGAGTGTAGTCAGCATCTGTCAAACCAGCGATACGCGCACGAAGTTCCGCATTTTCACCAACACGTTCAGTCGCAAAGAGTTCTTTGTTAGCAGCAAGCGCTTCTGCACCTTGACCGTTGCGGATAGCATCCAAGTCACGAATTTCATCTAATTTTTCAACCGCAAAAGAGCAAAGTGGTTCAAGATAGCTGGTTCAAATTCTTCATTAGCAGTTGTAAATGGCACATGAAGAAGTGAGCATGAGCTAGTCAATACGATGTTTTCAGGTGGAATTTGCTCAAGAACAGCCAAGCTCTTTTCGTAGTTATTGCGCCAGATGTTCTTACCATTGACAATACCTGCGTAGAGAGTCTTATCAGCTGGGAAGCCACCTTTAACCAGTTCAAGAGTTTTCTTACCTTCAACGAAGTCAAGACCGATCGCATCTACTGGCAATTTCACAAGGTCAGAGTAGACATCACGAACGTCTCCGAAGTAAGTTTGAAGCAAGACTTCAAGACCTTTCTTATCAGCCAAGAGTTTGTTGTAGAGGTCCAAGAAGAGAGCTTTTTCTTCGGCTGTCAAATCTTTGACAGAGCAGCTTCATCAATTGGATGCGAGTTGCACCAAGTTCAGCCAATTTTGCAAAAACTTCTTGGTAAGCAGCAACTAAGCTGTCTACGAAGTCTTCTGCTTTCACGCCTTCTTCAAAGTCTGACAATTGAAGGAAAGTGAATGGACCTACAAGGACAGGACGAGTGTTAAGACCAAGCTCTTTAGCTTCTTGGAACTCATCAAAGATTTTGTGACCTGCAAGTTTAACTTGAGTGTCTTTTTCAAATTTAGGAACGATGTAGTGGTAGTTGGTGTTGAACCATTTCTTCATTGGAAGGGCGCGAACGTCCCCTTTTTTTCTCCTTTTGGTAACCACGACCCAAAGCGAAAGTAGCGCTCAAGGTCAGACAAGTCCAAGTTTTGAACTGAAGCAGGTACTACGTTGAAAAGGAAAGCTGCATCTAGGAAGTTGTCATAGTGAGAAAAGTCATTTGATGGGATTTCAGTGATACCTTTTTCTTTGACGATGTTCCAGTGTTTAGCGCGCAATTCTTTTGCTGCCGCCAAAGTTCTTCTTCTGAGATTTCTTTTCTAAAGTATTTTTCAGTTGTAAATTTTAATTCGCGGAATTCGCCCAAACAGGGAAACCGATAATTGTAGTTGACATGATGTGTCCTCAAAATTTGTTGTTGAAACTATCTTAACAGAAAAGAAATCATCTGTATAATTGTAAAATTGAGGCTTTGATATAGTTTGAAACTATATCTCTATTTTAGACAAAAGAAAAAGACTTGAGACATATGCCTCAAATCCTTTGTATAGCTTGTTTTATACCTGTATCCCAGTTAGAATACTCAAATGCGTTATTAGTAATTCTTATAAGTGGCTATGGCTTGTTATTAGAAAAGACTATAACTGATTCTAGTCAACTTTTCCCCTATTCGAGTGGAACGACTGCTAGTGTCTTTCCTAAACTAGCTAAAACTTTCAAGACTGTATCCAACTGAGGACTAGTCTTTCCTGTTTCCATCCTAGCTATGACAGGCTGGCTTACTCCACTAAGTTCTTCTAGCTTTTTCTGGCTGATTCCTTGCTCATGTCTGGCTTCAATCAACTCACTCATGATAGCCACTCGCATATCACTTTCAAGAATTTCCTCCTTGGTAAAGAGTTCAGATCGGACATCCTTCCAATTACTACCAATAGCACTATTCTTCATCACTTAACCTTCTTTCTTTTAAGTCCTTTAGTTCACGCTTGGCTTTTTCAATCTCTCTCCTAGGAGTTTTCTGAGTCTTTTTGACAAAATGATGTAAAAGGACAAAACTCCCATCAAGCCACGCTACAAATAAAATTCGATCTCTTAGAGGTCTTAGTTCCCAAATCTCATCTTCTAAATGTTTGATATAGGGTTCACCAGCTCTCGTCCCATGCTGACTAAAGCAACTGGATATAGTCATTTAATTTATTGAGTTTGATGCGACTATCCTTACTTTTCTGACTAGCCAATTCTCTCATATAATCCAAAAACTGGCTCGTTTCCATTTTTGTCCTTATAGAAGTAAATCGTATGCACCAAGCAACCTCTTTCTAATTTAATTATAACTCAAAAGTTATTAAAAAGTAAATCCTAACATTTATAAAAAAAGACCTTAGAAAAATTCCAAAGGTCTCATCTTTATTATTCGAAAAAAATTACGGAAAGAGTTATAAATTGAAGACAATCCTTACTATTATTCCAGCTCTATCCCCTTCTCTCGGAGATTAGCCAGACACTCCTCATAGTAGGCATCATCATGTTCACTATATATGGGACTAGTCAACTTTTCCTCCACTAAATCTTCATAAGGAGGGCAAGTCTTACCACGATAGTTCTTGTCCAGCCACTCTGGACTGACATTGTAGCCACGGCTAGCCATCTCCTCCATGATCAAGCGATGATAGGCATAGAGACGATAGGGAGAGTGAGTAAAGACATAGTCCACCGTCGCATGCTTTCTGCCCCAGCCATTGCCACGCAGGGCGCAACACTCTCGATGTTGCCCCAAGAGTTGAGGACGGGGAAGTTGTGAAATCAAAGCCTCATGCCAAAGTCTCATGGAAGTCTCCTTTCAGTAAAGTCGAATGCTGCAAGTAGGTATTTGGATAGCGTTTAAGCAAGTCTCGAGTCTTAGCGATTACATCTTCCTTGGAAGCCTGACCAAAGCGGTAACAATCCAGCAAGAGCATATAGTCTTTGCGCTCAACATCTGTCGCTTTCTTTTTGAAATAGCCCCAAATATGCTGAAAAGCATTGCAAACCTGACCCCTGTGTTCTGGAATCTGGCAGGCACGGTCAATCATCTCTTGAACCTGACTCACTTCCACCTCTTCATTCTTCAGGTATTGGCGAATCTCATTGTAAATATTACTAGAATGACTCAAAACGAGGTATTTGTTTCTAGCCCAGAGTTGCTGACACTGGGATTTTTGATTAGTTTGTTCCATATTTCTCCTAACTTTTTACTAGTTCCCAGGAAATATGGAAACAAAGTTATATCTTAAAAATGAGCGAATTATGAGCGGATATGAGCGAATAAAAAGTTATAATTACTAATCGAATGAAGCTTTTTCATCTTCTACAAATTTCCATAGATTCAAGAAACAAAGTAATAATTTTCTTTTTAGTTCTCGAAACGGTCAAAACCGAGAATACCCTCATTTTGTAATCTGCCTAAAACGACGCTTGGATGAATATCTATCTCCTCAGCAAAACGTATGATATCCGACTTATCAAAATTTCCTTTTTTGATAAAAGTCTGGTAATCTTCTGGACTAATCAAGAAATCTTTTGCAAACTGATCTGCCTGTTCCTCAGAACGTCGGTAGGATTCGCTATTTCCATCATCAGATGAAAAAAATCATTCTCCAGAATATGTCCTATCTCATGGAAAAGTGAGAACCAGAAAATATCTGATGCTTTGTTTCGATCCGTGAGTAAAAGCAAGGCACTGCCATTACTGAATTTTTTAGTCGCTCCATTCAGATTGGCATTTGGTAAAGCAGGTAGACCGACTAAAACAACACCACAATCAAGTAAGATATCGTACAAGCGCTGTGGAAAGATTTCTGGGTCCTGTCTGGTCAACTCTCTCAAGGCAGGCAAGCTTTTCTCTAACTTTCTGCGATTGAGCTTGGTAGTTGTTGTATCACGTGCTTTTTTAGATGCCAACTCCAGCATGATATTGGAGTTCACTATACTTTTAGTCGTAAACTCACGTGTATTCCGATAGCTGACTAGATGGTTAAAAGATGTAAGGTTTTCTATGCTTGCTACACCTAGAATCTTGCGAAGCTCGATTATCTTTTCCTTCAAACTATAGCGTTTATCTGGAACGTAGCCCTCTGCCTTAAAATAATTGAAATCAATCATTTCACAGATTTCTTTCTCGCTACCTTCTTCAAGCTCTCTTTCCTCTGCAATCTCAGCCACTTTTACATCATAAGCATTTTGAAGATTGAGCCAAGTTTGCATGGAAACTCCACTTAACTTGGCTAACTTATGAGCCGTTTCTTTACTAATGGACTCCTCAGCATTGACGATCTTGCTGACAGTCTTTGCTGAAACTCCTAAACGCTCCGCAAATTCTTTCTGCGTTACATTATAATCTTCAATCAACTCTTCAACATACTGACCTGGATGAAAAGCAATCAGGTCTTTGTATTCAACAATTTTATTACTCATAGTGATTGCTAACCTCCTCTATTTTTAAGATTTCGATTTCAACGGGAGTGGAAAAGACCTTTTCTAGATCCTCTTCACGAAAACCGACAATCAGACGATAGGAACTTTTCCGACCATCTATATCCAAAGCAAACTGTCCCTGTCTCTTTCCCTTTGAGTTGGTGAAAGTGATATTTAGGAAAAGCAGTCACACTAGCCAAAGAATCCGCTGCTTCTAAAAAGTTAATCAAGAGATGCAACTTTACAGCAATTTTATCCGAAAATCTTTTTCGCTCGTCTCAACTCTGTGCACTGCTTTTTCAACAGTTTTGTTTGTATAGATAAACTTCATAGTTCCCTTTCTGTTATATTAAATTACCTTTTTGGTAATTTAATTATACCATATTCAGACAATAAAAACCAGCCAAAGGTTAATTTGGCTGGAATTTTCAAATCTGATAGATGTATCTAACTGTTTCTCATCACCCTTCAAACTCTTGCAAAAACTTTTTGAGTTCAGCATCGGCTTCTGGTGTGGTTCCGTGTAGTTGACCGAGCATTTCAAGTAGAGAAGCTGTTTGGTTTTGGATTGCTTCATTTGTCGTGTTAATCTTACTGACGATGTCTGTCAGGGGCTCGACTTCTTCTTCCTCAAAGGTATCTACATAGCGAGGGATATTGAGGTTATAGTCATTTTCGACGATTTCTTCATAGCTTGCTAGATGGGCAAACTTATCAATCTCCTCACGAGACTTGTAGGCTTCCAGAATCTTTTCGATATGAACATCCGTCATGATATTCTGATTTTTCCCCTTATCGAACTCTTTAGAAGCATCGATAAAGTAAACATCACGGTTAGTGCGGTTCTTTTTGAGAATGATAACCGTAGTCGGAATGCTGGTATTGAGGAAGATATTGGCAGGAAGACCGATAACCGTGTCAATAGCTCCTTCTTCTAACAAGGCCTTGCGAATGGTTCCTTCCGCATTTCCACGGAAAAGAACCCCGTGAGGAAGAACGATAGCCATAACTCCATTATCCTGCTTGAGATGGTAGTAACCATGCAAGAGAAAGGCAAAATCAGCCTTGGACTGGGGTGCTAGTTTCCCAAAAGGAGAGAAACGAGGATCCGCCATAAAGCCAGAGCTCGCTGACCACTTGGCAGAGTAGGGAGGGTTCATCAGAACACCATCAAAGTTGGTCGGTTCTTGAGTCGGCCAATCTTCATCCAGTGTATCGGCATTGTGGAGAAATTGATTCTCAACAGGAACACCGTGTAGGATCATATTCATCCGAGCCAAGTTATAGGTTGAGGTATTGAGCTCCTGACCAAAGTAGACTACTGTCTGCGGTTTATGTGAGTATTTCTTGGCATTGAGCAAGAGGGAGCCAGACCCCATAGTCGCATCATAGATGGTAAAGCCTAGCTGGTCCTCACGACCCAAAAAAGCAATCTGAGTCATGAGTTTGGCAACTGGCTGAGGTGTATAAAACTCACCAGCTTTCTTACCCGAGTCAGTCGCAAACTGACCAATCAGATACTCATAGGCATCCCCCAGCATATCACCAGCATGACCAGCCACATCTAGCACAGCCAACTCCTTCATGACTGCTGCCACTGTTTGGTTTTGCTTTTGCGGAGTCGCCCCTAGCTTTTTGGAATAGAGCTCAATATCTTCAAAGAGATTTTCATAGAGTTCATCACTCTGCTCGATATCACGAAAACCCTGAGCCAAATCTTCCAACTGGAAAGTCCCCTCATTGACACGTGCTACAAGAGCCGTAAAGGTCAACTCAGGCTTGATACTGTAGTTGAGTTCGTCCTTCATCACTTCAAGAAGATCCTCGTGGGTGTCCGCATCCTCATAGTAGTTACGATAGACTTCAAGGGCAGCCTCTAGACTCTCACTCCCCTCCTCCATAGTCTCCGCCACGAAAAAGAGCATCTTATCTGACAGGTACTTATAAAAGACCATACCCAAGAGATAGGACTTGTAGTCATTGGCATCCATCTTAGAGCGGAGAACATCCGCTGAGTTCCACAGGGCTTGGTAGAGCGACTGGGATGTTTGTGTTGTTTCCATAATGTTTCTTTCTAAGTTTTGATTGATAATGGTTTCTTTAATTCATCAATTTTGGCTTCAAATACGAATCCATTTGACTCCATTTGATTTAGTTTTTCCCGAATATTTAAAATTACTGTCTTTTCATAATCTACATAGTCGTATGGTGGAGCAAACATATATCTTCCTGTCCAAAGAATATATTTCTTATTTTCAGGAATAATATCAAATCCATCAAAGCCATATTCATTCGATAAAATAGACTGAAATATCCAGAATGATAGAAACTCTACATCGTTGAAATGATTTATAAAATCCCATATACTGCTATCCCAGCTATCGAGATCTGCTAAATTTTTCCACTGAAGTCAAATAAGTCAACAGAAGAAAATCTTTTCTACGATACTTTGTAAAAGTTTGACAACCAATATCTAAATCATGAAAATGGCACCCTAAATCATGGAAGCTCAATACTCTATGCTTTTTGTAAAAATATATAATCTCAGATTGATCTAATCCTGCAGGTTTTAAAATATTTTTCCCACATTTCAACAATTTTTAGAAATCACATCTTTTGTTGAGGGATAATTTCTTTCATATGAGGCACTATCTCATTATACTTTTCTTGGACAATAAGAGTCATAGAGGGACTATTTTTAAACTTCATAGATTCATTAATAACAATATTTAGTAAACTTTTTCTGAATATCAGAAAAATCTGCAAATTGATTATTCAAATATTGATAAAAATCAGTCTTTTGATCCGAATTTAATAACTCTGGTATAAATTTATCTGACTGTTCTACGAACAAAGGTATCTAATTCATCTTTGTACGATTCATAGGCACTTCCTCAAAGAAAATATTCCATACTATTCTTATTAAAACTTAGTGGATATTGCTCATTATCAACTTTTTGGATTTCAGATAACAGCTCTTTTTATTGTGTAGCCTTTACGGAGAAATCTTCTAGCTTTGTTTTCTCATTCTCTTCTATGACTATTTGTATATTGTTGAGCATTTTTCTTATAGAGTTCTGGATAAAATAAGTAAGCATAGATAATTAACAACTGTTGTTCCACTTGAACATGACCAAATTTCCTTCTTGTAAAAAAATTCTTTGTTACATAATCATTAAAAATGTTCCCTATCACGTAAAATTTCTCTGGTCACTTTTAACTCTTTTTAAAATTCTCTGATAAATAAACGCCAAACTTTTTCTAATAAATGAAAATAACTATCCCAAATATTTGAAGAATGTGGTACAAAAGGTAACTCAACTTGTCTATCAATTATCTTTGATAGATAGTTATCCCTCTCTTATAAAAGTGAGTCATATCACCAACAAAAATAATAGGTAGCTTTCCATTTATCAAACTAAAAAAGTTTATAACAGTCTTCTTGTTGCTTTTCCAGCATTCTATCAAAATCATCAATAACTAAAAATCTTAGAAAATTTATGTAGTCTAGTTAATAGAAGCTATACAACTCATCAGATTTATATTTAAAAACATTTCCAAACTGCAACTCCTAAAGATACCAATCCTCCAATTTTCAGAATCACTGATTTCTCAGAACCAAAATACTCACCCAATCCTAAATCCACAACATTAGTCATCAAAATAGAAACCATTACTAGGACAGCAATACTTAACCTCATCAAAACTAAGTAAAAATGGGTGGGTTTTGAAAATGTTACTTCAATCATTGAACGATTATCTGTTAATCTCCAAAAATCCATAGTAATTAGTTTTTATCTTTTTATTCTTGTTTACATCCTGTAAAAATGTTGATTTCCCTGAGCCCCGAGTTTCCATTGAAAAATATGTTTTATCTTCTTGCAGTAGTTCAGCAAAAATTTTTGCTGCTGCTGAAAGTGTCAATCTTCTCCAATTCTATAAAAATATCGCTCATACTTCAAATCCTTAAATAAACATATCCTGCAAAGAGTTTCTTTTTCAAAATCTCAAGCTGAGAAATTTTTCTCAGTAAGAGTTGATGAGGTTATCAAGATTTGAGAAATAGGCGCCGATGACTTGTTGCTCTGCAATTGTTTGTGGAATTGCAAAAATAGTTGTTGAAACTGACTTCCAATCTGAACGAAGACATTTTAGTACCAGATGTATCATTAGCAACTTTTGATAACGACTTGATTGAACTAAATAATAAATAAAATCCGAGTTATTTCCATTTGGATCAAATACCCAAAAATCACCTAAAAGCAACACCTTCAAATTTCGGTAAAAGCCAGTTATTCAAATAAGGTCGTAATTTACCATATAATGTATATCGAGGCTTAAAGAGTATCCCTTTTACGATTATCAAATTTACTACTAATATCTTTATTAAGTTTCCCTGACCAAATATATCCTCAAACTCAACTTTTGGTAATGAATCTGAATCAGAGCTTTTCAGTAACTCTATTTACAATTTGTATAAATTCTTTCTCTTCCCACTCACCTTCAAAACCATCCAATCGAATCTCAGGAACAGTCTGTCCAGCTTTGGGAAACATCTTGAAAGCATGTTCTCCTTAAGAGATTGGTAGTTGGTGAGATTGTCCTTGTAGCTAGCAAGAAGGTCGTCGAGAGTACGAAAAAGAGAGCCGATGGCAGATTGTTCGTCATTAGAAGTAGGAATACTAAATTCTGTCTGTGAAACTGTCTTCCAATCAGAACGTGGCATCTTTGTTCCAGATGTATCATTTGCGACTCTTTGAAATTTTGGCGATTGTACTAATGAAAATAAAAATTTTGAATCACAATTTCTTGCCTGCAATACCCAAAAATCTCCTAATGCAATACCATTAAAATTAGGGTGTAGCCAATTTTTTAAATATGGACGTAACTTCCCATACAAAATATCATTTGTTTCAAACACTATTCCTTTCCGGCAATCAATATTTTTATTTAAATCTTTGCTCAATCTCCCTTCTCCAGAAATTATATCTTGATATTCAATTCTTGGTAAATCAGGGTTGTCAGAACTTTTAGTTCTCCTTTTTGCTATCTCTTCAAATGTATTTCTTACCCATGAATTTTTATTCTTTAAGAACCTAATTTTTGGTTTCTCCATCCCTATCCTGCTTTCTTACTATTTTAAATTTTAAATTAGATACATTATATTCTTGTTTTAGTATTTTTTCTGCCATTTTCTCTGGAGAAACTAACCTAAATGTAGTTTCTGTTATATACTTCGTTAAATAAGCCCTTAATTCATCACATTGTTCAGTTAATTTAGATTTTTTTCCAGAAAGTCTTCAGCGACTTCTTTATATTCTTCAAAAATTCTCCACTTTACTTATTCTCTTATGATAGTCCACAAAAATTGAAACTTCCTTACGAACTTCTTCTTTTTAATCTAGAGAGTTCAACATCATCTTGTATAACCAAGGTCAGTAATAACATATCTCTTAATTTTTATAATTGAATTGTATTTAGGAAGCAGATAATCCCCGTACAATAAATTAAAAATATTTTTTTAAAATCGATATCTTCATCTGAATTTATATCATTAGGAAATCTCTTCAGTAATTCAAATACTGCATCTACAAATAGATTTTTTTGCACTTCTTAAATCACTTAATATCTCATACGAATGCTCGGCTCGTTCAATAGTATATTGTAAAAATATACGTTCCCTTTCGTTTTCCTCTTGTTTTTTTCAAAAAAATTCTCGTTGTAACTCATGTTCATTATTTAACTGTTTAAGTTGCTGTTTATTTTTGTAGTCTTGCAACGTATACAGCAACTCCTGCACCTAAAAGAGCTCCAATCATTGAACTAATGAACTGAGAGTTGAAAAAAATGTGATTATAGTATCCATTTATTATCATTTCCCTTAAGTATCAAGTGTTAATAATATTATCGCAACTTACCTATTATTCAAATATTATTTAATCCAATAGAACTTCTCTCATCTCATCAATATCGTCGCTTTTAACGAAGACAACATTTTTTTATTCCCGGTTAATTCTACAAGTTTATTTTTTTCCTAGAATAATAGCTAAATTCTTAATGATAGACCTTTTAGCAGACTCGTTATAATATGTAAAAATGAATCGATATTCATACATATTGTTACTTGTTAAAAGTAAAACAATTTTTGAAAAATTTCCTTATCTAGTGGGTCAACTGAATGTCCAAAAATAATAATATTTTTTTAACAATTCTTGGTATTCCATTTGATATATCAGATTCCTGGTCAAAAAAATCTCTCATATGCATTTCCAGTTTCTTTAACAATACGTTGATAGAATTTTTTTGATAAGGTATTAAACTTTTATTAATTTCATTTCCTTTATCTTCAATACCAAAAAAACCATAGTATTAATTTTATGTTTTTGTCTTTTTTAAATCAATTTCTCCATGTATAAAGTGAGTATTTTTGTCTTGGAATATCATACAGTTTATTCAGTGTATGTGTATAGTTGAAATTAATTACATAGGAGTTCTGTATCTCAGTAATAACTTTTTAAAAGCTGTTTGCTGAAATTTATCAGGACTAACTTTAAATTCTTCCACATAAGTGAGATAAATTTCTAGAAGTTCCGTTAATGAGTATAAATGTTTAATAAATATATTATTGAACTGATTTAACGCTTCGTCTCTCTCTATGTTATTCCATTTTAGTTTGTCAAATAATTCTAAAAAAATATTTCTGCTGCATAAGATTTAGCTACCGAATTGCTTTCAGTCACAAGACGATCCTGTAACTTTTTGTATAAAAAAAGGTCGTAAGGTTCATTCAAATCATTATCATATAATAAGTTAGTATTTGACTTAAAATAATCAATTGCTTCAGCTATCTGAGAGATTATCATTTCAAGATTAGACCAATTTTTCTCCCAAATTATCTTTATGGTCCTTTAGAAATCTTAGATATAAATTATCTTTATATTTCTCAGTACAAATTTCATTTTTTTCGAGAAAATCTTTATATTCTTTATCGGGTTTAGGAAACAATTTATCAGCAAACTCCAAAAAATCTTTATAACTTGTTTTTCGACCCATGGCTAAATCAAAGCCGTTTCCTAAAATCAATATCGTATCTGCCATTTATTCTCCCTAGTTATTACTCTACCTCCCCACTCTCAATGGTTCAATCACCTCTTCAATGAGTTTGGTGTAGGCTTCTTTGATGTGTTTTTTGTAGCTGAGCGGGTTGAGGGCATCAGCTGTTTCTGCTTTATAGTCTTTGTAGCGTTGGCTCTTGGTGAGCTGGCTTTCTCCAGATTGCTTCTTAGCACCTTTACGATAGTGTTGGACGTAGTAACGAAGTTCATCGAGTCCGACATACCATTCTCTGGCAAAGCGTTTGAGATGGTCGTCGATAATGGCTTCAATCATGCTGTCCAAGACACCAGTGATAGATTGTCCTTGGTAATCTTTAGGATTAGCTTGGACTTCTTTCCACAGGTTTCGGATGATTTCGGCTAGTTTAGGATTGGTGCGTTCCAGACTCTGGATATAGTTATCAACCGTTTCGATGTCCTTGTCACTGAGGGCCTGTGGACTATCCTCTTCCTGCTGAATCATACTTTGAATCAAGGTCAGGATGTAAGCATAGTTAATCTCGTCGACTTGGACCGATTCCAGTTCGTAGTGGATATCAAAGAGATTATCATCACCATCGTCTTCTGCTCGGCTTTTGAGCTCTGCTAGGATATTTTGATAGATTCCTAGATAGGTTTCGAGCTTTCCATCTGATAGTCCTGTCTCCGCATAGATAGCCGCTTCATCGTATTCGCTATAGACACGGATAGAGGCCAGATACTTGTCAAAGGTTTGGTAAGCCTTGGCAATACGACGGAGTTGTGGGCTAGTGGCCTGCTCAATCGTGATGATGTAGTTTTCCACATCTTCTACTTTTACTTGAAAGTCTATCCAGGCTTGGATAAAGTTAGCTTTTTCTTCTGCCCAGTCTGGAGCAGTGACGTCATTTTCACCACCGTTTGAGTAGAGTCTAAGGGCGTTATCCACAGCCTCTTTAAAGGCCTCAGGTCTTTGGAAGGTGATGATATGACCATAACGCTTTTTACTGTCAAAAATACGGTTGGTGCGACTAAAGGCTTGAATCAAATCCTGTGGACGCATGGGCTTACGGTCGATGAAGAGAGTAGATAGACAAGGGGCATCAAAACCGGTCAAAAGACGGTCTACAACGATGACCAAATCCAACTGCTCTTTACGAGGAATGTATTTGTCTAACTTTCTGGCTAAACGATTATTGATATCCGTGTTAAAGCCACGCAAATCAGCCATATTAAAATGGGTCCCATACTCTTGATTGTAATCGTCCATGACCTGCTTCATGTGCTCTTGGTAGCCGATAGATTCTTCTTCATTTTCCGACACAGAGTAAGTGACTGTCACCTTTGGAAAATCAGGTAACACGCGCTTAACCCGCTCTGACACCTTGACACGTTCCTGTCCTGCCTTGATACTCTTGAGCAGATTGTAATAGGCCTGAGCCTGTGGAATGGACTTAACGGTTAAGATGGCCTCGTAGGTCTTGCCTTCACCATTTGGGAAGCCCAACTGTTGATAACTTTTGTTTAGGATAGCATCCAAGACTTCTAGCATGTGCTCTTTATCTTCATAGACAGAGTCAGGAAGGTCTTCTTCAGGAATCGGCGAAATAATGGTATTACGATAGTCAACCTTAAAGCCCAGAACTGCCCCGTCATGGATGGCTTCTTTGACCGTATACTCATGGAGGCGTTCGCCATATTGTTGGTGGGTGGTTTGTGCCAAATCACCTAATTGCTTGCGTTTATTTTCCTTGAAAATCGGTGTTCCTGTAAAGCCATACCAGAGCGAATTGTGGAAAAAGCCTTTGATGTCTTTTTGGGTCTGAGGCGTGACCGCACGGTGACATTCATCCACAACAAAAGCCACACGAAGGTCCTTGATTTTTTCCGAATCCTTTTGATATTTACCTTCTTGGAACTTGCGCATCATGATTGTGATTTTCTGGATAGTCGTCACAATCACACGCTTATCATTTCCTGCCAAACGCTTAACCAAGTCGTGAGTATTGTCCGTTTCATCGATATCGATGACATCATTAGCGGCGTAGGAAAGAAAGGACGATGTCGTCTGCTGGTCAAGGTCCCTACGGTCCACGACGAAGATTGTCTTTTTGGATGGATGGAATCTGCAAGAGGTTTGCGAGCCACCTTGTAGGAAGTTAAGGTCTTACCAGAACCTGTCGTATGCCAAATATAGCCTGATTCCTGACTGGCGAGAGGCATCTTGAACAGACTTCGATGGCATGAATCTGATAAGGGGCGTAAGAGGATGAGAGGCTTCTTTACTATCATCAATGACAGAGTACTGCATGACCATCTGATGGGCACGAGGGAATGGACAGGACCTCATGGGCAAAGTCCATGAGACTGGTCATGGGTTTATTATCTTTATCCACCCAAGATGTCAAGAATTGCTTTATTGAGTTTATCTTTCGTGCAGCTGCAGCATATAACGTGTATCCACCTTATTAGTCACAACAAACATCTGTAGGGCTAGAGTAGATGTCACGGAACTTTCCTTCTACGGTCATACTTCTTTGATTTGATGAAAGGCATCTAAAAAGCAACTCGAGGGACTTTTAAGCTCAATCATGAATCATTGGAAGGCCATTAATCAAGAGGGTCACATCTAGCCTGCGGTCTTGATCCTGAGGAGTTACTTTATCCCTCTCGACTTGATTAACTACCTCATAACTGGACTTACCAGCTGCGATATTGTCTCGCCAAATGATAGATAAACGGATAGTCCCCAAACTAGCATCTTCTCTCTGAACCTCAACCTGGCAATGCCATTTTCGCCAGACCAACCACTTGGCCGCATCATAGTAGCTAACAAAGTTCAGTTGATTCTTTATCTGGCGTTTTTCCTGTTCTGTCAGGGGATGATCTGCCAATAGAGCCACATTGTTCTGGGCTAGCTTTTCAAAGAAGTTTTCCCACAATTGCTCTTCTGTTTTAAGGTCATCTCTGTAAGTCCATTGACTTTCCCCAGTCACCAGTTGGTTGATCAGCTGTTTTTCTATCTCCAGTTCTGGTTTTACCTGTACCATACTCTCTCCTTTGCTACTTGTCTGCTCCCTTTATTATAGCATGTTTAGCCTCAAATTCCATCACTCTTTCCATTGTAAAAAGACTCATTCCCCCTTTCTCCTCCAAAATATGGTATAGTAGAGTTATACTATCTATGAGGAGTTTACATGTCATAGGATAAACAAATGAAAGCTGTTTCTCCCCTTCTGCAGCAAGTTATCAATATCTCATCGATTGTCGGTGGGGTTGGGAGTTTGATTTTCTGTATTTGGGCTTATCAGGCTGGGATTTTACAGTCTGAAACCCTCTCTGCCTTTATCCAGCAGGCAGGTATCTGGGGACCACCTCTCTTTATCTTTTTACAGATTTTACAAACGGTCGTCCCTATCATTCCAGGAGCCTTGACCTCGGTGGCTGGTGTCTTTATCTATGGTCACATCATCGGGACTATCTACAACTATATCGGCATCGTGATTGGCTGTGCCATTATCTTTTATCTGGTGCGCCTCTATGGGGCTGCCTTTGTCCAGTCTGTCGTCAGCAAGCGTACCTATGACAAGTATATCGGCTGGCTGGATAAGGGCAATCGTTTTGACCGTTTCTTTATTTTTATGATGATTTGGCCCATTAGTCCAGCTGACTTTCTCTGTATGCTAGCTGCCCTGACCAAGATGAGCTTCAAGCGCTATATGACCATCATCATTCTGACTAAGCCCTTTACCCTCGTGGTTTATACCTACGGTCTGACCTATATTATCGACTTTTTCTGGCAAATGCTTTGACACGTAAAAAATTCGTTTGGTTTCCCAAGCGGATTTTTGAGAGCGTAGAATTGACTATAGCTTGATACTGAATATACTTTGGTATGGAAATCATGCCTATTTTTCGATAGTGAAGCGAGGATTCACCTAGCCTTTCCGCCGTGATAGAAACACCTGAAATCTAATGGTTTCAGGTGTTGCAAAGCTTTTGAGACATTAGACTCAAAAGTTTGGGTATGAATTTCGAAGAAAGTCGCTACCGTCGTAATCATAAGGAAAAGCTCACATCATTGTCTTCAAACAAAAATCCGTTTGGTTTCCCAAGCGGATTTTATGCTTTATTTTGAAACTTCTTTTGCAAGGACAAAGTTCCCAAGTGTGGCAGAACCATTTCCTGCGACTGCTGGCGTCACGATGTAGTCACGCACATCTGGTACTGGTAGGTAACCATTGAGAAGAGCTGTAAATTTCTCACGGACACGGTCCAACATGTGTTGTTGAGCCATGACCCCACCACCAAAGACGATCACGTCTGGACGGAAAGTCACTGTAGCATTAACCGCAGCTTGAGCAATGTAGTAGGCTTGAACATCCCAGACAGAGCTGTTGAGTTCAATATTTTCACCACGAATACCTGTACGAGCTTCCAGACTTGGACCAGCCGCAAAGCCTTCCAAACATCCTTTGTGGAATGGACAAACACCGTTAAATTCTTTTTCAATATCCATTGGGTGTCTAGCCACATAATAATGCCCCATCTCAGGGTGTCCCACACCACCGATAAACTCGCCACGTTGAATAACACCAGCTCCGATACCTGTACCGATTGTATAGTAAACCAAGTTTTCGATACGGCCACCAGCATTGTTACGGGCAACCACTTCACCATAAGCAGAGCTGTTTACGTCTGTAGTGAAGTACATTGGCACGTTGAGGGCGCGACGAAGGGCACCAAGCAAGTCCACATTGCCCAGTTTGGTTTTTGGAGTCGTTGTGATAAAGCCATAAGTTTTTGAGTTTTTATCAATATCAATCGGACCAAATGAACCGACTGCAAGACCAGCAAAGATTATCAATTTTGAGAAGAACTCGATGGTTTTATCGATTGTTTCGATTGGAGTTGTTGTTGGAAATTGTGTTTTTTCTACAACGTTAAAGTTTTCATCACCGACAGCACAGACAAACTTTGTACCGCCCGCTTCCAAGCTTCCATATAATTTTGTCATGATAAACCTCTTGTTTTTATTTTCTTTATTATAGCATATTTTCAGACTGAAAAATCGCTCTATATCTTAGTTTTTTCTCTGTAAATTTTACCATTCAATCAAAAACGAACAAACATGACATTTGTTCGTTTTTATGAATTATTACGCTTTAACTTCGATAATTGCATCACCCTTAGCAACTGAACCTGTTGCGACTGGAGCTACTGAAACATAGTCAGCTGTGTTTGTAACGATAACCATTGTTGTATCATCAAGTCCAGCTGCAGCAATTTTGTTTGAGTCAAATGTTCCAAGAACATCGCCAGCTTTAACTTTGTCACCTTGAGCAACTTTTGCTTCAAAACCGTCACCGTTCATTGTTACAGTGTCAATACCAACGTGAATCAAGACTTCAGCACCGTTAGTTGTTTTCAAACCGAAGGCATGCCCTGTTGGAAATGCGATTGAAACTTCAGCATCAGCTGGTGCGTATACCACGCCTTGGCTTGGTTTTACAGCGATACCTTGTCCCATAGCTCCACTTGAGAAGACTGGGTCATTGACATCAGCAAGAGCGACAACATCACCAACGATAGGAGTTTGGATTGTTTCGTCTGTTAGCTTAGATGCAGTTTCTACTACTTCTTCGCTAATTTCAGGCTTTTTTACAGTTGATTCTCCATCAGTTTCATCTTCATAACCAAACATATAAGTAAGGGCAAAACCAAGGGCAAATGATACAGCTACCATAAGAAGGTATAGTGGAAGTTGTCCATTACCAAGATAAAGCATTGTACCAGGGATGATGGTGATACCATTACCAGTACCAGCAAGACCAAGGATAGATGCCAATCCACCACCGATTGCACCAGCGATCAATGAAAGGAAGAATGGTTTACGGTAACGCAAGTTAACCCCGAAGATAGCAGGCTCAGTAATACCCAGGAAGGCAGAAAGGGCTGCTGGGAAAGCAAGAGTTTTAAGTTTTGGATTTTTAGTTTTCACACCAACTGCTACAGTTGCAGCACCTTGTGCAGTCATAGCAGCTGTGATAATAGCGTTGAATGGGTTAACATGGTCAGCAGCAAGCAATTGAACTTCAAGCAAGTTGAAGATGTGGTGAACACCTGATACGACGATAACTTGGTGAACTCCACCAATCAAGAAACCACCAAGACCAAATGGCAAGTTAAGAATAGCTTTTGTTCCAAGAAGGATGTAGTTTTCAACAACATGGAAGACTGGTCCGATGACAAATAGTCCAAGGATAGACATGACCAAAAGTGTTACGAATGGTGTTACTAAGAGATCAAGTACATCTGGAACCACTTTACGAACAGCTTTTTCAAACTTAGCTCCGACAACCCCCGATAATGAAGGCTGGAAGAACTGAACCTTGCAAACCTACAACTGGGATCAAATCGAAAGAAGTTCATAGCAGTTGCTTCACCGCCAGATGCAACAGCCCAAGCATTTGGAAGTGAACCGGAGACCAGCATCATACCAAGAACGATACCAACAGCTGGATTTCCACCGAATACACGGAAAGTTGACCACACAACCAAACCTGGCAAGATGATAAAGGCTGTATCTGTCAAGATTTGTGTGTAAGTTGCAAAGTCACCTGGAAGCGGCATTTCAAGAGCGTTGAAAAGACCACGCACACCCATGAAGAGACCTGTCGCTACGATAACAGGGATGATTGGAACGAAAACGTCACCGAAAGTACGGATCGCACGTTGGAACCAATTTCCTTGTTTAGCAGCTTCTGCCTTCATTTCATCCTTAGATGATGTTGGCAAACCAAGAGCTACAACTTCGTCGTACATCTTGTTAACTGTACCAGTACCAAAGATGATTTGGTATTGACCTGAGTTAAAGAAAGCACCTTGAACTTTTTCCAAGCTCTCGATAGCATCCTTGTTGATCTTCGCTTCATCTTTTACCATAACACGGAGGCGAGTTGCACAGTGAGCTACACTGTTAACATTCTCACGTCCACTCAAGGCATCGATGACTTTTTGCAATTTCCTGATTGTTCATTTGCAAAAATCTCCTTATAAAAATTTATTCTTGTATGAAAGCGATTTTACTCGCCCTACGTATGTATTTTATCATCTTTCAAAAATATCAAGCGTTTTGCAGAAAAATATTTGTTTCTTAGAGTAGGTCTTTTTGATAGATTTTGAGGGTTTCTTAGAGATTCTTTTAAAAATAGTTTAAAATGTGAGTTAAAAAGGGTTCTGTTTCACTTTCTTTCAATTTTATGTAGATAGATGATTGATTTTCTGGTTTCTTTTATGATAAACGTTTGACAGGTTTTTCTCTTTTTAACATAAATAGCTTGCATTTTTACCGAAAAACGTTTACTATTAAAAAGTGATAAGATTATTGGAGGAATGAATGAATGGAATGGACAACTGAACGTCGTTACAGACTTTATCAAGATTGGACGCAAGAAGAAATTCAACATATAAAGGAAAATATGGTACAATCTCCATAGCATACTCATTTACCATGTTGAGCCAAAAACAGGACTTCTCAACGACCCAAATGGCTTTTCTTACTTTGATGGCAAGTGGATTGTTTTTTATCAGAACTTTCCTTTCGGTGCAGCCCACGGTTTAAAATCTTGGGTACAATTGGAAAGTGATGACTTGGTTCACTTTAGAGAAACTGGAGTCAAAGTTTTGCCTGACACTCCATTAGATAGCCACGGTGCCTACTCTGGTTCTGCCATGCAGTTTGGTGATAACTTGTTCTTATTTTATACAGGAAATGTCCGTGATGAAAACTGGATCCGTCACCCGTACCAGATTGGGGCTTTGATGGATAAGGATGGCAAGATTACAAAGATTGACAAGATCTTGATTGAGCAGCCTGCTGACTCAACTGACCACTTCCGTGATCCGCAAATTTTTAATTTCAAAGGTCAATACTATGCTATCGTCGGTGGACAGGACTTAGAGAAAAAAGGCTTCGTTCGTCTTTATAAGGCTGTAGACAACGATTACACAAACTGGCAGGAGGTTGGTGACCTTGACTTTGCTAACGACCGTACTGCCTACATGATGGAATGTCCAAATCTGGTCTTTGTCGGGGAGCAACCTGTCCTTCTCTACTGCCCACAAGGATTGGATAAGAAAGTTCTAGACTACGACAATATCTATCCAAATATGTTTAAGATTGGGGCTTCCTTTGACCCTGAAAATGCCAAAATGGTAGATGTATCTCAACTTCAAAATATGGACTATGGTTTCGAAGCCTATGCAACTCAAGCTTCAACGCTCCTGATGGACGTGCTCTAGCTGTTAGCTGGTTTGACATGCTGATGTTTCATATCCATCTGACTGTTTTGACCACCAAGGAACCTTCTCTTTGGTCAAGGAACTCACTATCAAAGACGGCAAACTCTACCAATACCCAGTCGCAGCTATCAAGGACCTTCAGTGCCTCTGAAGAGGTGTTTTCAAATCGTGCTCAAACCAAGAACACGTGCGAAATCGAACTCAACTTGAAGCCAATAGCCAGAGCGAGATTGTCTTGCTGCTGACAAAGAAGGCAAGGACTTTCAATCAGCTTTTGACCTTGTAAATGGTCAAGTGACAGTGGATCAGTAGCCAAGCTGGTGAACAGTATGCCCAAGAATTTGGTACAACTCGTTCTTGCCCAATCGACAATCAGGCCACTACTGCTACGATTTTCATCGATAACTCTGTCTTTGAAATTTTTCATCAACAAAGGAGAAAAAAAGTATTTTCTGGTCGTGTCTTCCCACATGCAGACCAAAATGGTATTCTCATCAAATCTGGAAACCCAACTGGAACTTACTATGAATTAGATTATGGTCGCAAAACTAACTGATGTCGCCAAACTTGCAGGCGTCAGCCCTACTACCGTTTCTCGGGTTATCAATAAAAAAGGTTATCTCTCTGAGAAAACCATCCAAAAAGTCAATGAAGCCATGCGGGAATTGGGCTATAAACCCAACAATTTAGCTCGTAGTCTGCAAGGAAAATCAGCTAAGTTAATCGGTTTGATTTTCCCAAATATTTCCAATGTTTTCTACGCAGAATTGATTGATAAGTTGGAACACCAACTCTTCAAGAATGGTTACAAGGCCATCATCTGCAACAGCGAACACGATTCTGAGAAGGAACGCGAATACATCGAAATGTTGGAAGCTAATCAGGTGGACGGCATCATTTCTGGCAGTCACAACTTAGGAATTGAAGATTACAATCGCGTGACAGCGCCGATTATTTCCTTTGACCGAAACCTGTCTCCAGACATCCCTGTCGTCTCCTCTGACAACTATGCTGGTGGGGTCCTAGCCGCCCAAACCTTGGTCAAGACAGGCGCCCAGTCTATCATCATGATTACAGGGAATGACAATTCTAATTCGCCAACTGGACTACGCCACGCTGGTTTTGCATCCGTACTCCCCAAAGCTCCTATTATCAATGTTTCCAGTGACTTTTCTCCAGTCAGGAAAGAAATGGAAATCAAGAATATCTTGACTCGACAAAGACCAGATGCCATTTTTGCTTCGGATGATTTGACAGCTATTCTGGTCATTAAAATCGCTCAAGAGTTAGGAATTTCTGTCCCAGAAGAGCTTAAAGTCATCGGCTATGATGGTGCCTACTTCATCGAGAATTACTACCCTCAACTGGCTACTATCAAGCAACCCTTGGAAGAGATTGCCTGCCTAACGGTTGATCTTCTCTTACAAAAGATCGAAGGCAAGGAAGTCGCCACAACAGGTTACTTCTTACCAGTTACATTATTGCCCGGAAAAAGTATTTAAGTAGGCTCTATAATATTTGTGGTGGGTAAATCCCTATGGATATTATGGAGCCTACTTTGATATGAAAAAAGTCCCATAAGATCTATAATGAAAAGCAACCAAACCATCATTAGAAAGAATCCTATGGAACAATTACATTTTATCACAAAACTTCTTGATATCAAAGACCCAAATATCCAAATTATAGATATCGTTAATAGGGACACACATAAAGAAATCATCGCTAAATTGGATTATGAGACTCCATATTGTCCTGTTTGCGGAAGTCTAATGAAGAAATATGACTTTTCAAAAAAACCGTCTAAGGTTCCTTACCTTGAAACGACTGGTATGCCTACTAGAATTCTCCTTAGAAAGCGTCGATTCAAGTGCTATCATTGCTCGAAAAATGATGGTAGCTGAGACTTCTCTCGTCAAGAAGAATCACCAAATCCCTCGTATCATCAACCAAAAGATTGCTCAGAAGCTAATTGAGAAGACTTCTATGACCGATATTGCCCATCAGCTGTCTATTTCAACTTCAACTGTTATTCATAAGCTCAATGACTTCTGTTTTAAGTCTGATTTTTCCTACCTCCTGAGATTATGTCCTGGGACGAATATGACCTTTACTAAAGGGAAAAGATGAGTTTCATTGCTCAAGATTTTCATAAGCTCAATATTATCACTGTTCTTGAGGGTAGAACACAAGCTATCATTCGAAATCACTTTCTGCGCTACGATAGATCCGTTCGTTGTCAGGTGAAAATCACTTACTATGGATATGTTTAGTCCTTATTATGACTTGGCTAAACAGCTTTTTCCGTGTGCCAAAATCGTTCTAGATCGCTTCCACATTGTACAACATCTTAGCCGTGCTATGAGTCGTGTGCGTGTCCAAATCATGAATCAGTTTCATCGAAAATCCCATGAATACAAGGCTATCAAGCGCTACTGGAAACTCATTCAACAGGATAGCCGTAAACTGAGTGATAAGCGATTTTATCGCCCTACTTTTTCGCATGCACTTAACCAATAAAGAGATTATAGACAAGCTTTTGAGCTATTCAGAAGACTTGAAACACCACTATCATCTCTATCAACTCTTGCTTTTTCACTTTCAGAATAAGGAACCGGAGAAATTTTTCGGACTCATTGAGGAAAATCTAAAGAAAGTTCATCCTCTTTTTAAGACTGTCTTTAAAACATTTCTAAAGGACAAAGAGAAAATCGTCAATGCCCTTCAGTTACCCTATTCTAATGCCAAATTAGAAGCAACCAATAATCTCATCAAACTTATCAAACGCAATGCCTTTGGTTTTCGGAACTTTGAAAACTTCAAAAAACGGATTTTTATCGCTCTGAATATCAAAAAAGAAAGGACGAAATTTGTCCTTTCTCGAGCTTAGCTTTTCTTCAACCCACTACAGTTGACAAAGAGCCTTTAAGTACAAGAAAACTCAGACCGATTCGTCTGAGTTTTTTATGATCTTAAATTTTCGAGATAACGCTGGGCTGTCTCTGGGTTAAAGGTTTTATCTGCGATGAGGCGCTCAACTAGGGGAGCTACCTCGGATTCACTAGCACCTGCTAGGAGAGCTAAGGATTTAGCCTGCAATTTCATGTGGCCTTGCTGAATTCCTGTACTGACCAAGGCTTTCAGAGCCGCAAAGTTTTGGGCAAGCCCGATAGACACGATAATATGGGCTAATTCTTTGGCAGAAGGATTTCCCAGTAGCTCATGACTGAGGGCCACACGAGGATTGAGGCCGATAGAGCCACCCTTGGTCGCTACAGGCATAGGTAGTGTAATCTCACCGACCAATTCTTCCCTTTCAAGGTCAATCGTCCAGCGACTAAGACCTTGATAGCGCCCGTCTCGACTGGCAAAGGCATGGGCACCAGCTTCGATGGCACGCCAGTCATTTCCAGTGGCAATCAAAATGGCATCAATGCCGTTAAAAATCCCTTTATTGTGGGTAGCGGCTCGATAAGGGTCAGCCTGCGCAAACTGGCTAGCCAAAGCTATTTTCTCCGCAATTTCTCGTCCTTGATCCTTTTGGCGACTCAAATAGCGAAAGGCGATACGACAGCTTGCAGTCACCAGAGAATCTGTTGCGTAGTTGGACAGGATTCCCATGAGACTCTGTCCTTGACTAAGTTCTTCTAAGACTGGTTTCAAGGCCTCCAGCATGGTGTTGAGCATATTAGCACCCATAGCTTCTTGGGTATCGACATGGAGATAAACAACGAGAAAGTCTGTTTCGCCTTTAATCTCTTCTACATGTAGATCACGCGCCCCACCTCCACGTTTGACGATAGAAGGATAGGCTTGATTGGCAAGTTTCAAGAGCTCAGCCTTTTTGCTGGCAATCTTCACTTGCGCTTGTTTAGGATCAGCAACTTGATAAAGGGCTACCTGTCCAATCATCTGGCGTTCATGCACCTGAGCAGCAAAGCCACCTGCACGCTTGATGATTTTACTTGCATAACTAGCCGCAGCAACCACAGATGGTTCTTCTGTCACATAAGGAACTGTATATTCCTGACCGTTGACAAGAACCTCTGGAACCAGCGAATAAGGCAGAGAAAAAGTTCCCACTACATTCTCACTTAGCTGATCTGCAACAGTCACACTCATCTGTTCATCCTGCTCCAGACCGACTTGTCTCTCAGGACTAAGGAGCGCCTGAGCTTTTAACAACTCGAGGCGCTCTTGGTATGATTTTTTAGAAAATCCATTCCAACTTATCTTCATTATTTTTCAACCTTGCTATAACGGCGTTGGTGGTCGAGAATTTCAACCAAGGCAAAATCTTGATTTTCATAACCTGTAAACTGGGCAGAGTTTGTTTCATCCAAATCTACTTCCTCAAAGAAGACCTTTTCATAATCTGCAACAGATAAGGCAGTTCGTTGGTTGAGCTTGTTTAAGCGGTCTTTATCAAGATAGGCTTCATCCTTCAACCAATTCACCACTAAAGAACTCAGCCACGGCACCACTTCCCGTAACTATAAAGGGCGATTTTTATCCCCAGCCTTCAAGCTATCTGTATTTTCCAAAGAGACAAAAGTCCAAGGAAAGAGTGAACCTGTGTAGATATTCCCCACCTTTTGACTGTAGAGAATAGACTGGTCAAAAATGCTTTTTGCAAGAGGTCTTTTTCTCTTGGGGGCAAGCTCTTATCCATGATTTTTTCAAGCCCTTTTTTAGCGCTAATTTTGGGATAAGGCAAGTGGAAACAAACAGCCGCAAAAATCATCCAAAAGTAAGCTGGTAGCGTTTTTGGTATTCAAAGCCAAGTCGTTTTCAAACTATCCAAGTATTGTTGGGTAGAATAAACACCATTACATAAGGAGTTGTTGAGTAATTTGGACGCCGAAATCCATGATGTCACGCGTCTGAGCTACATTGTCATTATTAAAGGTCATAATGCGTGGATTTTGTGTAATCAACATAGCTACACTTCCAGCACCCTGAGTTGGTTCTCCAGGTGTTTCAATACCATAGTTGGCAATATCACTGGCAATGACCAAGACCTTGGACTCTGGAGAATTTTCCACATGCAATTTGGCATAATGGAGGAGCAGCAGTCGCTCCGTAGCAGGCTTCTTTAATCTCGAAACTACGAGCAAAGGGCTGGATACCCAACAAACCATGCACAAAGACGGCCGCAGCCTTACTCTGGTCAATTCCTGACTCGGTAGCCACAATGACCATGTCAATTTCTTGTTTTTCTTGCTCAGTTAAAATAGAGTCACTTGCACTAGCTGCCAAGGTCACAATGTCCTCAGTTAGGGGTGCAATACTCAATTCCTTAATCAAGAGTCCTTTGCTTAATTTTTCAGGGTCAATTCCCCTCGCTTCTGCTAAGTCTTGTAATTTCAATACATATTGACTGGTTGCAAAACCAATCTTATCAATACCGATTGTCATATTTACCTCTGTTTTATCATTCATTGTAAAAAATCGTTCTATACTATTTTATCACAAATGGCAGTAAAAGAGAGAAAAAAGACTTGATTCACCAAATTAAGTCTCTTATTCGTCACAGTTTTAAATAATGATTAGTTGCTATAGAGTTCACCAACATAAGTAGCTTTATAAGTCCCATTCTCAGTTATCAGTTCCTGGAGGATTAAATTTCCTGAGTAAGTCCTTCCCATCTCATCTACAAATTCTTGATAAAATTGACTAGTCGGAATTTCTCTGATATCCTTATCGAATGTCTTGTCAAGTGTTTTACTAACCTTTTCGGCAATAAACTGATTCTCTTGCAATCCACTTTGAAACTCTGAGCTCGAACTAGAAACCATGACTGGGATAGCTAAAAGAAAAAGAGTTAAAAAAGATACATAAAATAACATACGCTTCCTCTGCATGGGATGCACCTCTTTTCATTTAATGTATAGCTGTAACTAGTTGTCCAGAATAAGTTGCGTACCAGCCCCCATTATCAGTTCTAGTGGTTGATGTTAAAGTTAAAGTCCCTCTGTACCATTTCCCCTCCACATTTTCTTTATAATCAAACGTTGTGGGAATAGCAGAAACCGTTCCATAATAGTGTCTTATAGTTTTATTACGCTTAATATAGAATACACTTCTAAAAGAGGTGTAGCCTTTATCAACCTCATTTGAACTAGATGATGCACTCACCGGACTGGCACTGACCAACAAAGTCAGTAGACTTACAAACAATAAGGAAAATAGTGATTTTTTCATGATTTTTCCTCCTTTCTATATATAGAATAGCACATATAAAAGCGTTGTCAATTCATTTGTCTCATTTTTCAGAAAATTCTTTTAGTTTCTGAAAACTCTACGATACTCAATGTGTTTTTATATAATGATACAGTCTGAGAATCACGGTTCCGCTAGCCATTCCAATGGAAATCACCAAAGCCAACATGACAACCAAGGTTGCACTAGCAATGGCATGACTGTAATCTCCCGTCACAAAAAAGGCAGTTGTCCGATAGGAGATAACCCGGAACCAGAGGTGCCAAGATGGCTAAGATAAAGACCACAGCAGGTGTCTTATAAAGAATACTCAAAATTTGGCTGACACAAGAACCAATAATAGCCGCAATGAAGGTAGCCACAATGACATTGGTTGGTTCCTTGAGCAAGAGATAGATTAGCCAGACAGCCATGCCCAAAATCCCTCCAGGTAAGAGCATGGAGCGTTGCACATTGAGTACGATTAAAAAGGTAATAATGGCAAGAAGACTTGCCACTGCTTGTAATAAAAAGGTTGTTAGTGTCATATTAGTTCATCAATACCAAGGCGACAGAAGTTCCCGCCCCTAAAGCAAGAGTAATGAGCAGGGATTCAAACATCTTGCTCATACCAGAGTTTATGTGGTTAGTCATAATATCACGGACCGCATTGGTCAAGGCAATTCCTGGTACAAAAGGCATGACTGCACCAGCTATAATCAAATCTGCTGTTGAAGGAAAGCCTGTGTAGCGAGCCCAAAACTGGGCTATCATCCCAAAGACAAAGGCTCCAGCAAAGGCTGTCACAAAAGGAATTCGAATAAATTTTTCCACATAGAGGGAAAAGGCAAAACCAAATAAAGGTAGCCACTCCTGCCCCAAGTGCGTCGTAAATATTTCCACTAAACATAACTGAAAAGAAAGGAGCACTAAAGGTCGCAGCCAGAGTTACCTGCAACTTGGTATAAGGAAGAGGTTGAGCTTGCAAGGCTGTCAATTGCTTGAAGGCTGTCTCTAAATCAATCTTCCCCCCCAACCAGCTGTCGAGAAATCTGGTTCACATCGCAGACTTTTTCGATGTTATAAGAAGAGGAAGTCACGCGCTTCATACGCGAAATATTGGTATTTTCAATCGAGAAAAAGATAGCGGCAGGCATGGCAAGAACATTACAATCCATAATCCCCTGCGAATGCGCAATACGAATCATGGTATCTTCTACACGATGAATCTCTGAACCACTTTTGAGGAGAATGGTTCCTGCTAGCATAATCACATCGATGACGGCATTTAATTCTTTTGATTCTTCCATGCTTGCCTCCTTTTATCAACTCCCTCTATTCTATCACAAATCCGGACTCAAAAAAAATCTTTGCCATGAAATCATGACAAAGATTCGTTTAATCCCGAGAATTTTCGTGGTTGCCTTCACTACTTGATTGAGTAGTAGCAGGTGCATTCTCTCGTTGATTTCCTTGTTGGTTCCCCTGACTTGGTGTTGTAGTAGAACCTTGGTTTCCACGTTGGGCTGGTGCTGATGATGACGTTGACGGCGGTGTTTTTGGTTTGTAGATTGAAATCTTGACACGAGTCTTAGTCAAATCAACCTTTTCACCTGCTTTTGGACTCTGTTCAACGACTGTACCTTCAGCAGTTCCAGCGGGAGCTGTCGACACTTCTACAACTTCAATATTGGCTTCTTTCACCCCAACAATTTGAATCAAGTTATTTTTAGTGAATTCAAGACTAGATCCTGTATAACTTGGCATGGCAACGCTGGTTACTTTCTTAGCAACGGTTAAGGTAATCGTTGAGGCCTTGCTCAAATCATAGGTTGTTCCGGCAGCCGGACTCTGTCTGAGAACAGTTCCTGCTTCACTCTCACTTTGATTCTTCTTCCTCAATCTTGATGAGATTTTCAGGAACCTTCTTCTGCTTGAGTTCTGCGATAACATCTGTCGATTTACGGCCGATATAGTTACTCAATTGGAAAGATTGCTTGCCTGATGAGACAACCAAATTGATTTTCGTTCCTTCTTTTCGATCAGTTCCAGCGCCAGGATCTGTACGGATAATCCGCCCTTCTTCCACCTTTTCACTAGTCTCTGTCTTCTCCTCACCAATCTCAAAATTGGCTTTCTTGAGGGTTTCCTTGGCCTCCGCAACTGTCTGACCTGCCACATCTGGAATGGCAATGGTTGCAGGAGTTCTAGACAAAAATCAAATAAGAGAAGCTGCTACCAATACAATGCTGGCCAACAAAATCATATATCGAACTCTAAATTTCCGTTTCTTAACAGGCTTGGCTGCGTAATTGTCTTCGGAAACCTGCTGACTCGGCTTAGCAGTCTGTGGCTTCGGACTTTGTGTTTGCACCTTAGGAATTGAGGTCAAGGTGCTCTGAGATACTTTTTGGTAGAGTCTTGGTGTCCGCCTTAGTCGCATCGTCAAAGACCAGCTTTGGTTCATTACGACGATTATAAGACAAACTACTAGACAAGTCCACATACATTTCAGCGACTGATTTGTAACGATCTGTCAATTTCTTAGCAGTTGCCTTGATAACAACATTTTCCAAAGCTTGAGGCACAGATGGATTTTCAGCTATAACCGATGGCAGTGGTTTCTGGAAATGCTGAAGGGCGATAGTTACCGCACTATCCCCGTCATAAGGGATATGGCCTGTCAGCATCTCATAGAAGATAATCCCCATGGCATAGATATCACTTTGTACAGTCGCCTTAGAACCACGCGCCTGCTCTGGTGACAAGTAATGAACTGAACCCAGCATCGAGTTAGTCTGAGTTAGACTCGTCTCAGCAAAGGCTACTGCAATCCCAAAGTCTGTTACTTTGGCAGTCCCATCTGGTGTCAAGAGGATATTTTGAGGTTTCAAGTCCCTATGAACAATTCCTCTGGTATGGGCCAAACGCATGGCTAGGAGGATTTGTCCCATAATGCGGACGGCTTCTTCATTAGAGAGAGAGGATAGTGTTCCTTGATATAGCGTTTGAGGTCTAGCCCAGCAACATACTCCATTGCAAGATACTGTTGACCGTCTTCCTCACCAATATCTGTTATCCGAACGATATGAGGATGGTCTAGATCTGCCATAGCTCTCGCTTCACGCTGAAAACGAGCTACAGCTATCGGGTCCGTCTGGTAGTTGGTCCTCAGGACCTTCACTGCCACTTCTTCTCCGTCTAGAATTAAATCCTTGGCCAAATAGACATCTGCCATGCCTCCTCGGCCAATCTGTTTCACAATCCGATAGCGTCCGGCAAAAATCTTGCCGATTTGGATCATTCTGCTTCCTCCTCGTTCATAGAAACAAGGGCAACCGTAATGTTGTCTAAACCTCCTGCATTGTTAGCAAAAACGCACAAGCGTCGCTGTTTTATCTGCCAAAGGAATATCACTGGTCACAATATCACAAATCTCACTACCTGAAATCATGTTGGTCAAACCATCACTATTGAGCAAGAGATAGTCTCCTGGCTCAAGGGTAATGATTCCAAAATCGGGTTGAACTTCATCTTTTTGACCGATAGACTGGGTAATGATATTTTTCTGTGGATGGCTAGCTGCTTCTTCTGGTGTCAATTGACCTGCCTTGAGTAATTCATTGACCAAGGAATGATCGCTCGTTAATTGGTGGTATTCTTCCCCACGAATCAAACCGATACGAGAATCCCCAATGTGGGCATAGATAGCCTGATTGCCAATAATAGCAACAGCCTCAAGAGTTGTTCCCATTCCTTTATAGGCATCATTTTGTCCAAGTTGATGAATCTTCTGATTTTCAATTTCTAGGTAATTGGCGAACCATTCACGCACTTCATTGACTGTATCGATTTGGGTATCAACCCAAGCTATACCTAGGTCTGTTACCGCCATTTCACTAGCGATATTCCCTGCGCGATGACCTCCCATCCCATCAGCTAAAATAATCATTGTACGTCCAGCTCTATTGACGCATAGTGGTTGACATAGTCTTGATTATTTGTTCGTTTCTGACCAACATCTGTTAATAATGAAATTTCCATGTGTCAGTTCCTTCCTAATCCGATATCTTGAGAAATTGACTGATGAAGAATCCATCACTTCCATACAATTCAGGTGTAATGAGGATACAGCCGTCTTTCATGATATCCTTACATTCATGTTCTAGTTTTACCTGCTCGAACTCAGGATGACTTTCTAAAAACGCCTCAACGACTTGAAAATTCTCCTCTGAGACAATAGTACAGGTACTATAAGTTGTTATACCACCTTTGCCTGGTGTTTGACAAACACTACCTAATATTTCGAGCTGAATTTCCTGTAAGGACACGAAATCTGCCGTTTCTTTATTATATTTAATGTCTGGTTTCCGTCGCAAAAGACCGATTCCTGAACAGGGAGCATCCACTAAAATCTTATCAAATGAATTCTGCCCAAAAAACTCATGCACCTTTCTGGCATCCAATTTTTGCGTTTGAACCCGATCTGCGACTCCCAGACGTTGAGCATTTTCTTGGATTAAATTCAACTTGTGTTCATACAAGTCCAGAGCAGTAACCTGACCTGTCGTGAGATAAGAGGCTATATGGGCTGTTTTTCCCACCTGGAGCTGCACAGGCATCTAGGGACCTGCTCATCTGCCTTGTAGATCAAGCGTCCGGAGCAACCAGCTGACTAGACTCGTCTTGAATGGTAATGGCTCCCTCCGCAAACAAATCATGACCTGCAAAAATGCCCCTGCTCCTTAACCAGACCAGAAGGAGACAAGGATGAATCACTGGCCTCCAACAAAGCTTGAATTTCCTCTTTTCGTCCTAGATCTGTTACACGAATGCTAGCCTTGTTACGCACCAAGAGACTTTCAAAAATAGCCTTCGCTCGCTCCTCTCCGTATTCTTCCTTAAGTTTAGACACAAGCCACACTGGGAGAGAATAGGCAATGGAGTCACGCTTGTTTTTTCGTTTGATGCTGGCAATATCTGGCCAGCCTTCACGCAGGATACGGCGAAGGACGGCGTTGACCAATTTTTTCACTGCCTTTTTACGGACTTTGGCCAATTCTACTGCTTCAGTGACCACAGCATGGTCTGGAATCTTGTCCAAATAGCGGAGCTGGTAAGCACTCATGAGAAGAAGGACGTAGAGCCAACTGTCTAACTGGTCTCTGTTTTCGATAAAGTGGGACAGATACCATTCCAGAGTCAGTTTACGGGTTGCCGTCCCATAGACCAGCTCGGTCACTAAGCCCTTATCTGCTGCTGAAAGTTGACTTCCCTTGAGATGCTTATTTAAGGCGATATTTGAGTATGCTTGATTGATAAAGACATCCTCTAATACTGCTAGGGCTAAACTTCTAGCCGTTTCTACTTTAGTCACCAAATCGTTCTCCTACAGTCAATGTACGTCCAACTCCGTTGAGGAAGGAAGCGATGTCCATCTTAGGTTTACCAGCTGGCTGCACTTGTTGGAGGGATAGAGCCCCTTCTGCCGTTGCGACAATTAATTCTTTCTTACCGATAGAGAGATCTCACCTGGATTTTCCCTGACCATCTACTGGTGAGGGCTTCATAAATCTTAAAAGCGGTCTCCTTAAGGAAAGTATGGGCAACAGGCCAGGGGGTTCATCCACAGATTTGGTTGAAAAGTTGACGATTGCTTTTATTCCAGTCCAATTTTTCTTCCTCTGGTTTGATATTTGGAGAGAAGGTAACTTGGCTTGGTTCCTGCGGTTCAGATTGAATTTCCCCAGCAATATAGGCAGGTAAAGTATCCAAAAGCAAATCACGACCAACTAGCGCCAATTTCTCAAACAAAGGTGCCGACATTGTCCTCATCCGTAATCGGAATGCTGCGACGAAATCATATCTCCTGCATCCATTTCCTTAACCATTTCCATAATGGTCACACCAGCTTCCTCATCCCCTTGAATCAAGGCATAATGGATAGGCGCACCACCACGGTGTTTAGGAAGAAGAGAGGCATGGACGTTGACCGCAAAGTCCATGCTATCAAGGAGTTGCCGGGAGAAACTGGCCAGCAGCAGTCACAATTCCATCTGCTCCTAGCTTCATAAGATCTTCCATCTCTGGACTTCCAGATAATTTTTCAGGTTGATAGATAGGAAGACCTGCTTCCTTGGCAGCCTGCTTGACTGGTGTTTCTTGGATCACTTTTTTACGACCAACAGCACGGTCTGGCTGAGTTACAACTGCTAGAATTTCGTAACGATCATCTGTCAAAAGCCCTTTTAAAACTGTTGCTGAAAAGTCGGTGTCCCCATAAAGATTAATTTTGTCATATCTTCTCCTTCTTATAAAAAGTACTGTGGCTCATGATCAATGCTGAGACAGAGCTCACTATTTTCCCGTTCTTGAGTCAAGGCCAAGACCTGGTTGAGGTCGGCCCAGCTCATCTTCTAAACAGTATTTAATTAAAATCTGGTAATGATAGAGGTTGTGGGTACGAGCAATCGGTTTTTGGCGTCGGCCCGAGAAGTCTTACTGGTCTCTGACAAGCCTGACCGCAAAATATTCATCACACTTCATAGGCACGTTGATAACCTCTTCTTCTTTCTTGTAGAAAGGGTAATGCCAATGGTGAAATAGTAAGGTGGATAACCAAGTTGTCGTCTGATTCCCATTTCATAGAGCATAAAAGCCTTCGTGGTCCTGATCGCTTGGCAAATCGAATAGCATAGTGCTGCGGATTATAGGGACTGAATCGAAGACCTGACCAGCTTTTTCAGCACGGCCTGCCCGGCCTGACCACCTGAGTCAAGAGCTGGAAGGTTCTCTCAGAAGAACGGGAAATCAGAGCAAATTCAAGGCTGTATCCGCATTGAGAACTCCGACTAAAGGTCACATTTGGAAAAATCCAATCCCTTGGCAGTCATCTGAGTACCTAGTAAAAATATCGCTTCCCCTCGCCCAAACTGGTCAAGCAAGGCTTGGTGACTGCCTTTCTTTCGAGTCGTATCACATCCATCCGCAAAATGCGGGCCTGGGAAGAGTTCTGCTAGCTCATCATAAGCCTTCTGTGTCCCTGTCCCATAGTAACGAATGCTGTGGCTCTTACAGTTAGGACAGTTCTGAGAATGTCCTTCGAAAAGCCACAATAATGGCAATTCATGGTCTTGGTATCCATGTGCAAGGTCAGAAATGTCACAGTTGGGACAAGTATCCACAGTCCCACCTCTCGACACATGACACAGCTAGAAGTAACCACGGCGATTGAGCATGAGCACCACCTGCTCTTTTTAGCCAGACGGTCTTGAATGGCTTCTAGCAAAGGGGCGTAAAGTTTGAGGTCTCATTCTGTCGATATAATCCCGAAAGTCAATCACTCGGACCTCAGGAATGGTAGCTAAAAGGATTGGCACGTTGGGTCGAGACGTAAGTGTTGATGAGACGCCCTTTTCCAGCCCTCGCACGGCTCTCTAAGCTCGGTGTCGCAGACCCAAGCACCAGAGCCGCTTGATTGTACTGAGCCCGTAAAATAGCCACCTCTCTGGCATGGTAACGAGGATTGCTGTCCTGCTTATAAAGTCACCTCATGCTCCTCATCGATAATCATGACACCCAGATTTTTCAGCGGCGCAAAGATGGCCGATCTGGCACCAACAACAACGGGCATCGCCACGTTCTACCTTTCGCCATTCATCATACTTTTCACCATTGGACAGGCCTGAGTGAAGAAATACCCTTGCTCACCAAAGCGAGCAGTAAAACGCTCCGTCATCTGTGGAGTCAAGGAAATCTCAGGAACCAACAAAATAGCTGTCTTGCCCTTGTCCAAAGGCTCGCGGATAATCTGCAAGTGAACCTCGAGTCTTCCACTTCCTGTAATCCCTTGAAGGAGGAAGGGAGGCTGATGACTACCAATCACACTGACCACCGCATCTCGCGCCTGTCTTTGTTCTGGATTCAACTCAGAGGCTGACTTGCCTCAATGCCTTCAAAATAAGCAGCCGAGCGTTGAACTTTCCTTTTGAACTATGGTAACAGCACCTTGTTCCACAAAAGAAGTTGACTTGCTCTCGCAGAATAGAACTCTAATAAACTAGCCAAGGAAGCACTCTCAGGATGAGACAGCAAATAGTCTCTCAGTTCCAACTTTTTCTTGGCACGTGCAGAAATCTCAGCACCTTCTAATTGAGTAAGATTCACCTCATACCAAGACTGGGTCTTGACCTGCTAACGATCGATCGCCTGATATTCCAGACCAAAGCAGACCCTTTCTGGTCAAACGCATCATTTCAGCCTGTTTGGAGATGTCTGAGAAGAAAAAGGCAAGCGACCTCTGAACCAAACAAAGCGCTCTCTATCTTCTGACTCAGACCTGCCAGAGGATGAGAATCTTGTCATAGCTGGAGTTCAGAAATCCTGGTAACATAGCCTTAAGGATGGAGATTTTGTAGGGAGAAGACGGACTTGCGGGCTCCTCAGCCAAGCAAGTTGTTCTTGCGCGTGAGTACAGGAGAAAAATCCAGTACCCTCAGCAATATCTTTTAAATCTTGATTTGCCTCTTCTTCATCCGATTGAGTCTCAAACCAAGAACAATCCCATGAATCAGAGCGATTCCCCTACTACCGAAGGGCACATGGACCCGCATCCCAACTTCCAACATTCCCATAAATTCCTCCGGAATCCTGCAACTATGAGGGCTGGTCCGTCTCGCATCAAGGACATCTACGATTATCTTGGCTATCCATCTTCTCACCTCCTCCTTGTCAGTACATTCTTGCAATAGAAAAAATAAGATTGAGTCCCCCCAACCTTAAATTTTTTCACCATCTTCTTTTTCTTTAGCGATTTGCTCTTTGATTTTCTTTTCTTCTTCTTCTTTGCGGCGTTTTTCTTCTTCGATACGGCGACGCACTGCTTCTCGTTTTCCTTCTGGATCTGGGTGAAGTGTAACGTTTCCTGATTCGATTTCTTCTAAAGCGCGAAGAGTTGATTTTTCAGACTTGAAACCTTGAGTTGCTGGTGCACCTGCTTCCAATTCGTGGGCACGTTTTGCTTCCAAGATTACGAGTGAATATTTTGAAGGAACCTTGTCGAGCAAGGTATCAATAGAGGGTTTTAACATCATTTGCTTGTACCTATTTTCTAAATTTTATCGGGTAGTTGGAGATTTTGGTAACATCTCCTGATAGTGACCAATGACACGATCCACACGGAAGTGCTCTGCTTCGATCACACGTTTGACACGCTCAGCAGCTAGGGGCACCTGATCGTTGACAATCGCATAATCATACTCACGCATGAGGGCAATTTCTTCCTTGGCTTTTTCGATTCGTTGGGCAATCACTTCTGCACTATCTGTTCCACGTCCTACCAAACGATCTTGCAATTCATCCAAATCTGGTGGTGTCAGGAAGATAAAGACAGCATCTGGAACCTTTTTCTTGACCTGAAGAGCGCCTTGAACCTCAATTTCAAGGAAAACATCGATTCCCTTGTCCAAGGTTTCATTGACATAGGTCAGAGGAGTTCCATAGTAGTTTGCCGACTTATATTCTGCATATTCCAACATCTGTCCTTGACGAATCAGCTCTTCAAACTCTTCGCGAGTACGGAAGAAATAGTCCACTCCGTCCACCTCTCAGGACGTTGTGCGCGTGTCGTCATCGATACGAGTATTGAGTGGTTTCAGAACTCTCAAAAATCTCTCTTCAACGTTCCTTTTCCAACCCCATGAAGGACCAGACGATTAGTAAGCCTCGGTCTGCCATTGTGTCTCCTTTTAGTCAGTCTGTGAAATAACATTTCTCTAGAATAATGACAAAAAGCCAGATTATCCTTTACAGTCTTTCTATCTAGTGTAACAAAAAGCAGTAATTTTTCAACTGCTCTTTCTTATTTTATTTGGCATAGTCTATGATTTATACAAGGTGACCCTTAAAAAGACTTGCCTTTTTATTCTGTTAAGAGATAATAAAACTACTATATATAAAAGGAGGTTTATGGGAAATTATAAAGGAAAAATGTTGATGAAGCAATTGCTGATAAACATCTGAACTCAATCTCAGTGAAGTCAAAATCAATATCATTGATCATGGAAATGCCGGAGTATTTGGTTTTTGAGAAGCTGAGGTTGAGATAACACCGTGAGCCCAATGGAACTGAAAATAAAAGATTGATTCCATATTTGAAATTGGATTTGCAGGTGTAATGTTATAATTCTTCTGTTAGTTCTAATTGTAGTAATCTCAGATAAATCACTACTGTTTCTACACCTTCATCTACAGAAACTAGTAGCGTTATTGAAAAATCTGTCAGAGAAAAACCAGTGAATCATCTCTACATCATCAAGTTCGACGCCTGCTTCCTCTGAGTTCAACTAGCACCTCATCAAGCTCTACCGAATCCTCGTCAACAAAGTCAGCCCAATCAGCTGTCATGCACGACTGAAAACAATGAGAATTTAAATCTCTGCTCCAAACTGAAGATCAAAAGAGTGTCATAACAGATTTTATTCAAAAAGCACAAGGTCAAAATAATTGAATTTGATGGGAACATAGCAAATCTTGCTAAGTCAAGTCAAAATATGATATTCTTATTCATTCTGGAGTATCATCCTGATGAGGTATCAGGCCCTAATTTCAAAATCCCCTCAAATCACTATCATCTCAATCTATATTCAATTCATTTAATAGGGACAATATTAAAAACCGGACAAAAATATACATATTAAAAGCAGAAATCGGTAACTATAACTCTACTCAGATTTAATCTACTTATCTCCAGTGAGGTTTTCACCCTCGCTAATATAACTAGTATTTCAAATAATTTATTCAAAAACTGAAGTCCAGATTGCACTGACCTCAGTGTTATTAACATAATCTACTGCACAGCTCGCGAATCACGGTTACCTTGATATTTCCTGGATAATCGAGATTGTTTTCAATTTTTCTGAGACTGTGCAGGCCAAGATTGTGACTTTGTCGTCGCTTGATTTGTCCTGGATTGACGCATGATGCGGATTTCACGTCCTGCTTGAAGGGCCAGCTGGTTTGTACTCCTTCAAAAGCCGTTAGCAATTTCTTCCAAATCATGAAGACAGCGATGTAGCTTTCAAGAGACTCACTACGAGCACCTGGACGGGCTGCACTCAAGGCATCTGCTGCAGCGACAATCACTGCAATCACGCTCTCAGCTTCGACATCGCCGTGGTGGCTAGCAATCGTATGACCACAGCTGGATGTTCCTTGTGCCGAGCCAATTCCATACCGATTTCACTTGGCTACTTCAACCTCACGGTCAATGGCTCCCGATATCGTGAAGGAATCCGGCACGACGGGCGAAAGCCGCATTTTCACCAAGCTCACTGGCCATAATACCAGCCAACTTAGCAACCTCAATAGAATGACGTCGTTTCAGTTTTTGTCCATATAGTCAGATCTGCCAGACGTCCTAATCTTCATCAGAGTCTGGGTGAAAGGTTTGGCGCACCAATTTCATGAGCAGCAGCTTCACCATATTCGCGGATCTTATTGTCAATCTCTTGACGGTTTCTCAACCAACTCTTCGATACGAGCTGGGTGGATACGACCATCTTTGAGCAACATTTCCATAGTCATGCGAGGCGATCTCGCGACGAATCGGGTCCAAAACCTGACGAGGTCACCACTTCTGGTGTATCGTCGATAATCACATCGACCCTGTCAAACTTTCAAAATACGAATGTTGCGACCTTCACGACCAATAATGCGTCCCTTCGCCGTAGTATCGTCTGGCAGGTGAACCGTTGAGTTCGTTGACTCCGCCGCATATTCACCAACGATACGTTGCGCCAAGCGAACCAGGATGTCACTGGCCATTTTCGTCAGAACGTTGCTGACCTCTTGCTCAACTTCACGAATGCGGCTGGCAATCTCCTTAGTCAAGTACCTCTGTCTGTGCCAAGATAATATCTCGTGCTTCTGCCTGAGACAGAGCACCAATACGCTCTAGTTCTGCTTCTTTTTGTCTTTCGACTTCCTCTAATTGCTCTTCACGCGCATCAAGGTTTTTCGCTCTATCAGAAATACTTTGTTCTTTTTGTTCAAGTGTTTGTTCCTTACTCGTCAAATTGTCGTCCTTACGGTCAAGGCTAGTAGCTCTCTCTGTCAAAAACGACTTTCGATTTGTTTGAGTTCTTGACGTTCTGATTTGTTCAGCGTCACTTCTTCACGGTATTTTCTGGCTTCTTCTTTGGCCTCCAATAGTGCTTCTAAGAGACTGCTTTCACGTTTAGCTTCATTAACAAGTAAATCCGCTTCACGTTCAGCTTGTCCACGTAAATTAGTTGCTTCTTGTTCAGCATTTAAAAGCATCAACTCTGCAGCTTCCTGAGATGATTTCATCTTAGCTGAGATGCTGACATATCCAATGACTAAACCAATGATGACGGCAAAAACAGCAATCGCAAGCGACATGATTTCCATGTTTTTACCTCATTTATTATTATTCGAATGACATGCATTCTTTTATATTCTACCATAAAAAGTGATTTTCACAAACCTAAAAATAGAATATGTTTTGAGAATTTGGAACACATTTGCTAAAATAAAATTGTTGTTTTGAAATAGTAGTTTAGTAGAGACTTGAGAAAAAGCCTGCTCGCAGTGATGAACTTGTTTCTTTTATTCTTATCGGCACTCTTCCAAAATTCTGTTCCTTTATACTTGGTTCCTAGTTGATAAATCTGGTCTGCTTTTGAGTCATGACATCCCAGGGTTCTTTGCCAATTCAGCTGACTAGATGGACCTGTCCTTTCAGAGACTTGAGATGTTGTCTGCCTTTTTCAGTGAAAACCAAGAACATGAATGGCTTCTGGCAGATCACTTTTCTCTACTGCACCAAGATATGGGTTAGAGACGTCTAACACGCGCCTTGAATTGGCAGCGTTTCAGTGTTTCTTTCGCCTCATCATTGTAATACGTAACCC
>BNJU01004642.1_pt1 | contig 40987 bp, 42 predicted proteins | sample 8539281 | NCBI WGS metagenome assembly BNJU01 (sample SAMD00202456, study PRJDB9452) | human saliva metagenome | isolation source: human saliva | place: Japan
GTTACGCATTGCTAGGATTCATGATGGCAATAGCTTGACGGTTTCCAGCTTAGGTTTCGGAGGTAGACACGGCATACGCACCAGGAAGTCAACTCTCAGGGCTGCCTCGCCAAGCGCATCTTGATTGATAGCAATAACTCTTATTGAGGAGGATGCGACGTGTTTCAGCGTTCTCGTTCAAGATGTCGTAGCTTACTGCTAATGGTGAAGCGAACATGCACCACATTGACATCTGTGTCTGATATTCTGTATAAGTACAGCCTACACCACCTAAATCGCTTGATGGGCCGCCCTTTCCGTCAAGTCCAACGACGAGCATATCCATGTCGAGCCAGTGACCTGGTCCTGCGTATTTATAAAGTGGTTCGGTAATGTTGATGATATCAATGATACCCATACCTCCCTGCTTCACGATGTCTTTCCACATGTCACGTACGTCAAAGCTCACACGCCAGAGTGAACCACCAGCCTGACGAGCCCACATCTCTGGGTTCAGCTGTCCCCATTCACAGACACCCAAGGCAATCTTACGACCTGAATTCTGTAGTGCATCAGCCATCTTCTTATAGCGTTTGTGGGCAACAGCACTGTCAGAAGGTGCGTGGCAGTAGTCGTATTTCAGATAGTCAATTCCCCATTCAGCAAAGGTCTTGGCATCTTGTTCCTCAAAACCGTAACTGGCAGTGTAGCCTGCACAAGTGAGTTGGGCAGCATCAGAGTAGATACCGAGCAGCAAACCCTTTGAGTGAACATAGTCTGCGAGTGCCTTCATTCCGCTTGGGAACTTCTTTGGGTCTGGTATGATATTATTGCGTTTGTCGCGTCCTCCCTGCCATGCATCATCGATGAAGATGTATTTATATCCAGCTTCAGCATAGCCATCAGCCGCCATCTTATCAGCAATTTGTCGGATAAGCTGTTCGTTGATGTCCTCCTTATATTTGTTCCAGGTCATAAAACCCATTGGAGGTGTCAGTGCTAAAGAGTCACGATTAGTAGCAGTCATGTGCAATGAAGCCAGCAGAAAGGCTGCAATAAACAAAAGTGATTTACGAAGTTTAGATAGTTGCTCAATCATTATATTTATAATTTAGGAATTAGCTGATACTAAAAAATCCGCAGAATCATAAAGAATCCGCGGATTTTCTGTGTTGTCCCAGGCGGATTCGAACCACCACTGACAGAACCAAAAACTGTAGTGCTACCATTACACCATAGGACAATTGTGCGTGCAAAGGTACTGTTTTTAGTTTAATGCCCAAATTTTTACTGTATAATTTTCCGCATCTATAGGTCTTGTGCAGTAAATATTTGCTGATTATACCTGTTTTACTGTATATTTCTTGCACTCCGTTTGGCATTGATAAGATAAAATATTATCTTTGCAACATACAATAACTTGAAACATTCTATCACTTTTTATGATACAAGCCTATGAAACCTATATCGTCAGTTATCATATTTTTGTTACTCGTTTGCTCGGCAGTATGGGCTGGCTTTTGATAGTTATCATCGTGCTGAAACAGCTATTGTACAGGATATGAATCAGGCTTTGTCGAAGACACTGCTGGGAAACGTGAGGCGTGGATTACGCCCGATACCATACAAAGTTATCGGCAATATTTACAGATAGCCGACCTTAGACGTCGTTCGTTTGTGTCATATGCGTTGGGTGAAGATAGTCATTCGTTGCGCAGTAGACAGATGAGGTGGCAGGCAGGTGGCCATTCGCTTTTATTTCAGAGCTATGCTGATTGTTCCTTCGCTACGGTATGGGGATTATCCGATCAGCGTCTACCGCTCTCATTCCTATTGTTATCATTGGTTTGGATGGTTGCATCTATCGTGTATTTTCGTCGTCATCGTGCAGGCAGATTGGTGCTGGGTAGGATGGTATATGCCGCTTCTGACCATAGTTTTCGTGACTGGCATGGGGAGAAAAATAGCCTTTACTCCGATGCAACAGCAACTGATGGAGCCGTTTATCAATGCAACTGATAGAAAAGTTGTCGAAAGCGCAGTTATCTGTGAAACGCTTTGGCCTAAGAAACCCTGATGCAAGCGAAACTCTCACACACTTATCCGTCGTTTGAAGCCTATTGTCAGTGAGCGTTGCGGATTAAAGATTGTGGCTGACAGGGGTGATGGCTACCGATTGGCTTCTGATTCATCTTCAAAGAAAATGTCGGATAGTCTTTCTTAATGGAATAGGTGTCATCTTTAAAATATATATCTTAGGCATTCTTTATTGGAATATTATGCTTAATAGGGGACTATTGAGTAGTTTTTGTTGTACTTTTTCTTGTTTACCAGACCTCAATTAGCTATTGTCAGGTAATTGTCAGTGATTATTTTTGCCCTAATAGTAGGTGGATTCTATCTTTGTAGCAAAAAACAAAGACTATGGAAAAAGGTTTATGGATGCTGTTGTTATGCTTTCTTGCACTGCCAGTTGGTGCACAGAATGAGAAAGGAAACAGTGAGACGGCAAAGAGTGTTGAGATGAAAGAGGTGACAGTTGAGGCTGCACGAGTGACGAAAAAGCTTGATGGCATGTTGATTGTACCGTCTGATGCACAACGAGAAGCGGCAACGGACGGTTATAGTCTGCTTGGAAAGCTGTCTCTTCCACGCATCAGAGTAGACGAGGTGATGCGTACCATTGTGCCTTTGACGAATAATGGAAGTGTTCAACTTAGGCTGAATGGAACTTTGGCAAGTAAAGAAGACCTGCTTTCACTGGACCCAAAACTTGTGAAAAACATTGATTTCATCGATAATCCTGGAGTTCGATATGGTGACGGAATAGGGCTATGTCATTGATATTCGGACAAAGCGTAACACCACTGGTTACGTGCTCGGAGCAGATTTATCGAAACTCTGTTACGACCGTGAATGGCGGTAATACGCTCTATGCAAAGTACAATCATAAGAATTCAGAACTGGCTTTTAACTTTAATTCTTCTTATAATGACCATCGTGGTTTTTCGGTCTTCAGAAACGGCTGACTATACTTTGAACAATGGAAGTCATTATCTTGTTTCACGCAATCAGACCGCTGGCAGAAGTCGTCGTTTTGGTAATCAGTTTGAGATAAAGTACAGTCTTGCAGACTCGGCTACGTATGTTTTCCAAGCAAATCTGTCAGTGGGAGGAGGCATACGCCCGGTAATTATGCTGATTTTGTGTATCGGGACGGAACGATAGAAAAGTCTTTTCGGACGATTAATGTGTCAAGTGACTTTTCTCCAACTCTTGATCTTTACTTCTTTCATCAGCTTGGTAAACCATCAGAGTATTACGAGCTAACGTTGTTGGTCTCAAGTATTTATACGGACAAGCGAGGATATAATGGAGAAGAAGGAGATTATGCCTATGAGGTAAATGGGCGTACTTGGTCGCTGGAGAGTGAAGCTATTTATGAGAATAAACTCAAAGCCTTTTCACCCTTTCTGCAGGTTTGGAACACTCGCTGTCGTTTACGAATAATGAATATACTGGGTGATGTATCTGCTTTTAACAAGATGCGGAGAGGAGAACTTTATCTATTCTCTGAGGTGAAAGGACGGTGGAAACGAATAGGCTATTCGGCAGGTGTTGGGGTTGCTAATAAGACCTATTCGCAGGAAAACTATAGCTTTAACTACTGGACTTTCCGTCCAGAACTCACGTTGAATTACGAGATTTTGACAGGATTAAGTGACGTTATACCTTTGAAACCTATCGTCGTGAGTCTTCATACGCTATGGTGAGCGATGCAAGAATCAGAGAAAATAGCCGTGAATGGAAGGTTGGAAATCCTAATTTGCAACCTTCAAGAGTCATTAAGAATATTATTGATGTCAGTTATAATGGTAGGCGTGTGAGCTGTGGTATGAATATGGAGTACCGACGTGATCCTTGGGAGCAATATGAGTGTGTATGAACGTACGGCAACAGATGAGTTTCTTTATTCACAACAGAACATTGGTAATATCATGATGTTTGTTGTACAGAACTATCTTAAGTATGATGTAGTGCCAGAGCGTCTGTCTGTAACACTTTTTCGGAGGTATCAATCGCTTTTTTTAATATCAGTAGTCTGTATCGTCATCATCTTACAAGTTACAACTATGGTGGTAATATTCAGGCTTATCTTGGACGGTGGACACTCACGGGATATGCCGATAATGGTTGGAAATTTGTTGAAGGAGAGCATGAGGAAGGAATGGTCCAGCGGTCTATTTAGGGCGTTAGTTACAGGTGGAAAACGTGTAATGTGTCACTCTTTATGCAGCATCCTTTCCAGCAACATCCCGCTATACAGCGTGGTAAAGTACTGAATGAAAACCTCCATAAAGAGTATATTTATCGCAGCAGAGACTTGAAATATGATAACACTTAGGTTTAGTTGGAAGTTGTCAAAGGGTAAAAGCTATAAAGAAATAGACAAGAAAGTACAGCATGAGGGGAATAAACAGACGAGTATTTTATAGTGGATAGCTGTAGGGGTGCACCCTTAAGTTATTGAAAATACAATCTAACTCGTTATTGGAAAAGGTCTTTCTATTCAATTATCATGTTTCTGACATGGAGGACCTTTTTCCTTTTTAACTCTTCAAAGAGGTAGATAAGGCTTTGAAAAATCGTTACATAAATTCGGATAAAGCATCTATAAATAAGGATAAAAATACGTGTAAAAAGCAGGTTTGTAACCATCAGGAAATCAGTTGGTTATAAAATGGTGTGAGAAAAGGTGCTTAATTGGACTTCAAAAGGGCGTTAGTAAGGGTCTTAAAGGGCGTCTTTTGCAAGTCAATTAGGCGTCTTTTAGAAGCCAAAAGAGCATGTATTGGTTTTGAGTTGAGTGAAAATAGTTTACAAAAATCAAAGGTATAGGGATGGGATGTTTGGAAGATGAATAGACATCGTGTCAATTTGCATTTTATCCTATTGTTTATGTCCGCTTTGTAAGGCTATCTAAATTTTGGGATAATCATACCATGTAAGCGTGATGAGTCTTTATCTATTTTCAATCTATGTTTATTAACGTAAGAACCTTTTTAAGGCTAAGATTAGAAGTCTTTTAGAGCATTTATAAAACAAAAAGGCAAGCCAGTAGGCTTGCCTTAATATATTATGTAATATCTTTACATATTATTTGTTTACTGCGTCTGCCAACTCAGCACCAGCCTTGAACTTAGCAACCTTCTTAGCAGCAATCTTAATCTTCTTCTTTGATCTTGAGTTACTACCCTCGTGAGCTGGGCGCTCAGTTGTAGCGAAAGTACCAAAACCTACGAGCTGTACCTTATCACCAGCAGCAAGTGCTTCCTTAATAGCCTCTGTAGTAGCATCCAAAGCTTTCTTTAGCAGCAGCCTTACTAATCTCAGCGTTAGCTGCAATCTTCTCGATCAATTCTGTTTTTGTTCATAATTTTGATTTATTTATTGATTAATTTTTATGAGTGATATACAAGATTATGTTGCAAATATAGCTGTTTCCTTTTATAAAACAAATAAAATCATGGGAAAAGTGTAGAATTTTATAAAAAAAAGTCGTTATCTCGCTTATTTTCTGCTTAATACCGAGAGATTTTCGTAATTTTGCATTGTTTAAATGATATATTGTAAAGAATAAGACATTACGTAAAATGCGAAATATACCTATTGTAACAAAGAATCTTCTTATTATCAATATTCTGGTGTTTATAGCCACATACGTTTTAAGAGGATTGAATATTGATTTGAATGATATTCTTGGCTTACATTTCTTTTTAGCCTCTGACTTCCGTATCTGGCAGTTCTTCACTTATATGTTCATGCATGGTGGGTTCACACATATCCTAATGAACATGTTTATGCTGTGGATGTTTGGTATGGTTGTTGAGAATGTATGGGGTCCAAAGAAGTTCCTTTTTTATTACATTGTCTGTGGTGTTGGTGCTGGACTTTGTCAGGAGTTGGCACAATATGGTACGTATCTCGTAGAGGGATTGGCTCATTTTGATTCCGTGAGAATCGGTACTACAGTTCTTCCTATGAATGTTTATCTAAATATGATGAACACTGTTGGTGCCTCTGGAGCAATCTATGGCGTGCTACTTGCTTTCGGAATGCTCTTCCCAGAAGAGCGTATGTTCATCATTCCTATCCCTATTCCTATTAAGGCTAAGTGGATTGTTATGGGTTCAATCGTGGTAGAATTGTTCTCTGCGATAGGCACAAGCAATGACGGAGTGGCGCATTTGGCACACTTAGGTGGTATGCTTTTTGGTTTTATTCTTATCCGTTATTGGAAGAAGCATCCATATTCTGGCTATGGAGACTTCGGTATGAATCGGGGACATCAGTTCTTTGATCGTATGAAGAATACGTGGGAACAACGTGGAGGGCGTGATACTCGTAATGCAACGAATGGCAACAGTGAGTCTTGGTCGAACACTTCTCAGAGCAATAATGCTAATAATAGAAGTGATTGGGATTATAATGCCCAGAAGAAACAACAGCAAGAAGAAGTTGATCGCATCCTTGATAAGATTCGTAAGAGTGGTTACGATAGTCTGACAAAAGACGAGAAACAAAAGCTCTTTTGATAGTAGTAAAAAGTTAAGTCGCTGGTCGATTGACAAAGAAATGAGTTGTTGGTTATAACAAAAATGTTCTTAATCAGCAACTTGTTAAAATATGAGTGGATAGGAACTTTGTTAAAACGTCAAGTCTATCTGCTTGTTATATAACCACTTGGTAACTATTTATTTTTATTCGTAAAAGCTTAAAAAAATACAGGGGTAGGGACCACCTGAATGTTTTTGAATTAAGATGTTTAGCAAATTTAAGAAGCTTACATATAGAATGTTGTTGGCAGGCAATATCATAGTGATTCTGTTGATGTTGTTTTGTCGGAAATATAGGTAGGTTTAATCCTGTTGATTATCCCTTGTTGGCTAATTTAGGACTGGGCTTTCCGATACTCCTTGTGTTTAATTTTGTATTCCTTGTTGTCTGGTGTTTTCTCCGATTACGTACTATTTGGTTGCCATTGTTAGGTTTCCTACTTTGTTATGGTCCTATCCGTACGTATTCACCATTCAATATTCCTGAGGATAAGCCACATGGCGCTATAAAAGTACTGTCGTATAACGTCTTTATGTTCTCTTCATGGAGCGAGCCAGATGCAAAGAAGAATCCGATTGTTGATTATATCGTTAAGAGTAAGGCAGATATTGTCTGTTTGCAAGAGGCACAAGCGACATTAGATGACAAAGATCATATCTACTCAACACTGAAGAAACACTACCCATATTTCAAGTTGATGATTAAAAAAGCACCTGGTGCTGATTACATGGTATTGCTGAGTAAGTATCCAGTCCTTTGGCAAGATACTATCCCATATGGCTCAAGTAGTAATCAGAGTGTGGCTTATATGCTTGATATTAAAGGGACTAATACGCTCGTTGTGAATAATCATTTCGAGAGTAATGGATTGAGTTCTGGCGACAAAGAAGGGTTTAAGACACTCGTAAAAGGTGAACTGAAGACTGGCGAAGCGAAAAGACAATCAGTCCACTTAATCACTAAGTTAGGCAACGTTTCGGCACGTAGAGCACCGCAAGCGGACACTGTTGCACGTTATGTTAAGAAATATCTTGATAAGAAAGTGCCTGTTATTCTTTGCGGAGACTTCAATGATAGTCCGTTAAGTTACACACATCGAACCATCGCAAAAGAACTGAATGACTGCTTTGTTGAGAGTGGGAAACGGACCCGGAATAAGCTATCATAAAAGTGGGATGTACTTCCGTATTGACCATATCTTTTGTTCCGACGATTTCGAGTCGTATGGGGCAAAGGTCGACAATAGTGTGACTACTTCCGACCATTATCCCATCTATTGTTGGCTTAAATACCGCCCAAAACCTTAAAAAACACACATTTATAAGGTATAAATTTCCCAAAGTGTGAAAATTTGCTTATCTTTGCACGTCTATCAAGTGTAGCGAAACAATAATTAAAAACAATCAAATAAAATGCAAAACAAAGGATTAGTAATTTGCGTAGCCATTCTCTTGACGCTCGCAAGTATCTTCTACCTGTCATTTTCAGTAGCGACAAGCTACTATGATGGTCAGGCAGCAAAGATTAAGGACCCTATTGCGCAACAGGATTATAAGGATTCTGTAAAGTATTTGGGGCTCTACTCTTACCAGAAATGCCTTGAAACACAGATCGGTCTTGGTCTTGACTTGAAGGGCGGTATGAACGTTGTACTCGAGATTTCGGTACCTGATGTTGTTGATTTCTTGGCAGATCACAAGCAGGATGCTGCTTATCAGAAGGCTTTGGAAACAGCAAAGCAGGAAGAGATGCACAGTCCAAAGGACTTTATCTCTCTTTGTAGATGCTTTCCACAAGGATGCTCCGGGTCATAAGCTTGCTGAGATCTTCGCTACACAGCAGCTCAAAGGCAAGGTTAGCACACAGAGTACTGACGAAGAGGTTGAGAAAGCACTCCGTGAAGAGGTTGCTTCAGCCATCGATAACTCATACAATGTCGTAACAAAACCGTATCGACCAGTATGGTGTTGTACAGCCAAATATCCAGAAGTTGGAAGGTCAGGAAGGTCGACTCATGGTTGAAATGCCTGGTATTCGTGAGCCAGAGCGTATGCGTAAGCTCCTCCAGGGTTCTGCTAACCTTGAGTTCTGGGAGACTTATAACAACCAAGAAATAACTCCTTATCTCACTCAGCTCGACCAGCGTTTGGCTAATGGTGAGACAAAGGTTGACACTGCTGCTACTGATTCTACTAAGAAAGTACAGGCAAAGGCTGCTGCAACTCCAAAGTTTCGCACTCAACAAGAACAATGCTGCTAAGGGCGAAGATGCTCAGATGGCAGCATTGAAGAAGATGCACCCATTGCTCTCTATGTTGCAGACTATCCCTGGTGACGCTCTTAGCCTCGTAGGCTATGCAAACGTACGTGATACAGCTGCTATCAATAAGATGATTTATGGTTCACTTGCTAAGCAGATTTTGCCAAGCGACTTGAAGCTTCTTTGGAGCGCTAAGCCAGAAGACGGACTTAATAAGAAGAATGTATATGGTCTTTATGCTTTGAAGATTACTACTTCAGACGGTCGTGCTCCATTGGAGGGTGACGTTGTTACAACTGCTAAAGACGATTTTGATGAGCATGGTCGTCCAAGGGTTAGCATGACAATGAACTCTGAAGGTGCTCGTGAGTGGGCTGCTTTGACAAAGGCAAATGTAGGTAAGGCAATCGCAATCGTACTCGATGGCGTTGTTTACTCAGCCCCACGCGTTACCGGTGAGATTGCTGGTGGTCAGTCATCTATCTCTGGTAACTTCACTATTGAGGATACTAAGGACTTGGCTAACACATTGAAGTCAGGTCGTATGCCTGCTCCTGCGAAGATTGTACAGGAGGAAGTCGTAGGTCCTACACTTGGTGCACAGTCAATTGAGCAGGGTCTTATCTCTTTTGCTATTGCTTTCGTCCTCTTGATGCTTTACATGATTGTCATGTACAACTTCATTCCTGGTATGATGGCTAACCTTGCTTTGATAGCCAACCTCTTCTTCACGTTGGGTGTCTTAGCGTCCTTCCAGTCGGCGTTGACTATGCCAGGTATTGCCGGTATCGTGTTGACCTTGGGTACAGCTGTGGATGCTAACGTGCTTATCTACGAGCGTATTAAGGAGGAGTTGAAACTTGGTAAGGGTATGAAGCAGGCTTTGAATGAGGGTTATGGAAATGCTTTCTCAGCTATCTTCGACTCTAACTTGACATCACTCATCACTGGTGTTATCCTTCTTGTGACTGGTACTGGTCCTATCCGTGGTTTCGCTACAACTTGGATTATTGGTATCGTTATCTCATTCTTCACTGCAGTATTCCTCACACGTCTTGTATTTGAGAACCGTGTAAGCAAGGATAAGTGGTTGAATCAGACTTTCACAACAGGCTTCTCTAAGAACTTCATGCAGGGTAAGAACTATCACTTCCTTAGCATGTATAAGACAACCTTCACAGTTTGGGGTGTTGCTGTCTTGGTATGTATCGTCAGCTTTGCTGTTCGTGGCTTGAGTCGCAGTATTGACTTCACTGGTGGTCGTAACTATGTTGTCACATTAAACAAGCCTACCCATGTAGAGGACGTTCGTAAGTGATGCAAGGAGCCTTCGTAAATACTGTTGGTGAGAATGCAGGTAAGCCTGCTACAACAACTGTTATTGCATTGGGTACAGATGGTAAGACTGTTCGTGTATCAACCAACTACAATATTGATTCTAACAATCCTGCTGAGGATGACAAGGCTGAGACAATCCTTTACAATGCATTGAAGAAGGGTGGCTTTGTTAGTCAGGCAAGTGTACAGAACTTCAAGAACCCAGATATTCGTGAGGGTGGCTCTATTATTCAGAGTGCAAAGGTTGGTCCTTCAATCGCTAAGAGCATTACTTATAATGCTATCATGAGCGTATTGTTGGCTATCTTCTTCATCTTCTTGTATATCCTCTTGCGTTTCCGCAACATTGGTTTCTCTGTTGGTTCAATCGTTGGTTTGGTTCTCGATACCACAATCGTTATCGGTTGCTTCTCGTTGTGCTATGGTTGGATTGGTTTCTCACTTGAGATAGACCAGACCTTCATCGGTGCTATCTTGACCGTAATCGGTTATGATATCAACGATACCGTGGTTGTTTACGACCGTATCCGTGAGAACTTGGGTAAGCACAAAGCATAATCTTGCAAAGGCTGATATCCAGAAAGATCTTTCAATGATTCTATCAACCAGACCCTCTCACGTACTATCAATACATCTGTATCAACATTGATCGTGCTCGTGTCTATCTTCATCCTCGGTGGTGATAGTATCCGTAGCTTCTCATTTCGCAATGATTATCGGTATTATTATCGGTACTTTGAGTTCAATCTTCATTGCATCTCCTGTTGCTTACCCTCGTATTGGGTAAGAAGATTGAGAAGCGTTCACACGAACTTGCAGAGGCACCCAGTTGAGGCTTAATCAATAGATAGTCAGAACTAAGGTTTTACACCTTATTATATATAACAGCCCGTTACCAGCAATGGTAGCGGGTTGTTTTCGCATACCCTAAAAGGGACTGAATTGCGACTCTGTTGCGCATAAATGATAGCTGATATAACCCTCCTTCTCATTGCTGTTTACCCTCCGCACAGTGCGTGTTAACCCATCCGCACGATGTGTGCGGGCGTCCGCACCACTCGTGCGCAGCATCAACACGACGATAGAAAAAGGGAAAGCAAGACTTATTATGCTGATTTATTGGTTTTTATTTTTGCTGTTCATGTGGTTTGCACTACCTTTGTAGTCCAATTAAGAAAGATATAATGAGTAAGAAACATATACTCCTCGTTAATGACATAGCAGGATATGGAAAGGTTGCAACGGCAGCCATGCTTCCTATATTGTCCTACTTGGGACATCCAGTTTATAACCTTCCTACAGCGTTGGTATCCAATACGCTCGACTATGGTAAGTTCAATATCCTTGAGACAACCGACTATATCAAAAGGCGTATTCCCAGTATGGAAGGAACTTGGCTTTTAGCTTTGATGCGATTGCGACGGGCTTTATCGCTTCAGAGCGACAGGCAAAACTGGTAGCAGACTATTGTCGTGAGCAGGCTGAACGTGGTACGACTATCTTTGTAGACCCGATTATGGGTGATGAAGGTAAAGCTCTATAATGGAGTGACAGCTGCAACAATCAACTCTATGCGAGAGATGATTAGCGTTGCCGACCTTACTTTCCCTAATTACACAGAAGCGTGTTATCTTACATCAAGTAAGTATGATGAGAAGGGAGTTAGTTTCGAAGAAGCTAAACGATTGTTAGATGGTTTGCGACTGATAGGTACAAAGTCGGCAATGATTACCTCTATTCTCGTTGATGGTACACCATCTGTTGTAGGTTATAATCATGCAACAGATAAGTATTTTTACACTCCCTTATACCGAGATACCAGTACATTTCCCAGGTACGGGTGACATCTTCTCGGCAATCCTCATTGGTCATCTGTTAGACGGTGAAGAGTTGATTCCAAGTACACAGAAGGCTATTGATGGCGTTTATAAACTGATAGATCTCAATAAAGACAACAAAGACAAAAACAGGGGAATCCCTTTGGAGAAGTATCTTGGTGTCTTGTAACAATAAATTATGGACTGGATTAACGGACTATTTGCCATTCCTTCTGCCCTACAGGCAGTCGTGGTCCTCTCGCTGGTTTGTACAGTGGGATTGGGCTTTAGGTAAGATTAGAGTAGCAGGCATATCACTTGGTATTGCCTTTTGTATTCTTTTTCGGTATCGCTGCGGGTAGTTTTTGGCTTGCAGGTAGATGAGCAGATGCTTAACTACTGTGAGACTTTTTGGATTGGTTATCTTTCGTCTATACACTCGGACTGAGTGTAGGGACCAACCTTCTTTGGCTCCTTCCGACATGAAGGAACCTTGTTTAATCTGTGGAGTTTAGGCGTTATCTTCTTGGGAACCATTATGTCTGTCGTACTCTCATACGCAATGAATGTACCGATGTCAAGCATGGTTGGTATCCTTTGTGGTGCTACAACGAATACGCCAGCACTTGGTGCTGCACAGCAAGCATTGCAACATGCGGGGCATAGTGGTGGTCCGGCAGCATTGGCAACAGCCGTTACTTATCCATTAGGTGTTGTCGGTGTTATCTTTGCCATGATATTTCTTCGTAAGTTCTTTGTGAAGCCTTCCGACTTAGTAGTACATTCGGGAGCAGAAGACGACCATACTTATATCGGACAGTTTGTTGTTCTTAATCCAGCCGTTAATGGTAAAACAATCGCTGAGATAGCACAAGGAACACATCGAAAGTTTATTATCTCACGTATTTGGCGTGGTGATGAAGTCATCGTTCCGATGAGTACAACGGTCCTACAAGCTAATGATAATCTGCTTGTAGCATCAAAACGCGAAGAAGTTCCAGCCATGGAGATACTCTTCGGAAAGCAGGTTAATCGCGACTTGAATAAAGAACAGGTGGATTGGAACCATCTTGACACAAAGGTGGAGAGCCGTGTTATCATCTTGTCAAACGGTGTGTTAAATGGTAAAAAGCTTGGTCAGCTTCATTTGCGAGATGCTTATAATGTCAATGTGAGCCGTGTTATCCGTGCTGATATCAAGCTATTGGCAACGCAAGACCTTGTCCTTCGTTATGGCGACCGCCTTACCTTTGGTGGGTCAACCAGAGGCTATTGATCATGCAGAGACCTTCTTGGGCAACTCTGTTAAGACGCTTAACGAACCTAATCTTGCTGTCATCTTCCTCGGAATGCTTCTTGGTTTGGCTTTTAGGAACAATCCCTCTCGACATCCCTGGTATGGAGTCTCCAATCCGATTGGGTATTGCTGGTGGTCCAATCATCATGGGTATATTGGCTGGAGCCTTTGGTCCTCGTTTGCATTTCATTGCTTATACGACGCGTAGTGCCTCACTCATGCTTCGTAAGTTGGGCTTATCACTCTATCTGGCGTGCTTAGGCTTGGATGCTGGTAAAGACTTCCTTGACACCGTTGTGCGCCCAGAAGGTTTGCTATGGATAGGTTTAGGCTTTGCACTTACGGTTGTTCCTGTTATCATTGTTGGGTTAATAGCCCTGCGATTGAAGAAGTTTGACTTCGGAACTATCTGTGGTATCCTTTGCGGTTCGATGGCTAATCCAATGGCATTGGGCTACGCCAACGATACTGTTAAAGGGTGAAACGAGCAACATTAGTTATGCTTCGGTTTATCCTTTGGGCATGTTTGCCAGGGTTATCATTGCACAGATATTAGTCATGTTCTTCGTCTGATAGGTCCTTAGTGTCGCAATGATTATCAGCTTATCTCAGTTATCAGTAGGCTATACGCTGTCCCATCCTGTTATCTCTGACATCAACTTAGAGTTACGGAGTGGGCAGTTAGCATGCTTGATAGGAGAGAATGGAATTGGTAAATCAACCCTTTTAAAGACCCTAACAGGCTTTCTTCCGAAGTTGAAAGGTAGCCTTTTGTTGGGTAATCGTGATATCGAGTCTTTCTCTCAGCGAGAACTTGCACGGCAGGTGAGTATTGTTTTGACACAAAAACCAGATGTGCAGAACCTCACGATAGAGGAGATAATAGGCTTGGGAAGGTCGCCTTATACTGGTTTCTTTGGTCGATTGCGTGCAGAAGACCGTAAGGTTGTTGATGATGCAATCGCTACGATGGGGATTGAAAAGCTCAGAGGGAGAATGATTCAGACCCTTTCTGATGGCGAAAGGCAGAAGGTGATGATTGCGAAAGCACTGGCTCAAGAGACCTCTATCATCTTACTTGATGAGCCAACAGCCTTCCTCGACTTCCCTTCTAAGGCTGAAACCTTTCAGTCTTTACAGCGAATGGCACATGAAAGGGATAAACTTATCCTCTTATCAACGCATGACTTAGAACTCGCAGTACGCTTTGCCGATAGCTTGTTGGAGGTAAAAAGGGGTCGCTTACAAGCAGTGTCTGCATCGGAAGTGAAGGCTTCTATCCGTGCAATCATTGATAGATAGCCTTTGTTTTAGTCAATCTTTTAATAGCGCTTGCAACCCAATACGTAACAAATAAAACATTAAAATAAAAAGAAAGAACTTATGAAAAAGAATCTATGGATAGCTCCTATCGTCCTTGTACTTGCTTTGATCTTGAATAGTTGTGGTACACAACAGAAGGCTACAGCACCAGTAACGACACCTGTTGCTCAAGAACCTGTTGTCGCAGTTGAGCCTTTGAAGGAGGTTATCAGTATTGCAGACGCTTTGGATATGTACCAGAATCCAGATAAGGTTGATGCTATTACGAAGAAGTATGGTTATAAATTGAAGACTAAATTATGAGGTTTATCGACTCGATAAGTTCTCTAAGATGTACTATAAGAATTGTGCGCTTGCAAAGCTTCTTACCGCTGATAAGTATGAGGATTATCCAAAGCCAATGCGCAAAGGTGTGTCAAGTTACGTAGCATTTAAGGACGGAGCAATCATCATTGCAGTGTTCAATCAGCCTGCATATGACAACCTTGTGGCGCAGGTAAAGGCTGCAGGCTTCACCTTGGATATGCCTGGTAGCGAGGATATCTATACTAACGGCAGCCGCACTATCGCTTGTTATAAGGATGGAAAGAGCGTGAGAATCCAGTAAAACAGCCGTTGCTTTTATCGCTCTTTGCGCTTATTAGCATAAGTCATAACCCTCTCTTCGCTTCTCTTTTACCATAAATTGTGGTCTAAGAGAAGGATGAGAGGGCTTTTCTTTGCTTCTTCCGTTAAATATGTAGACGCTTTTTCGTATTGCTTTAACCCAAAGTCTGATATTGAAAAACATTTATTTTAAGTCTTCGAAAATCTGCTGACAAGGTTTTGAAAAATCATTACATATTTTCAAATAAAACATCTATAAATAAGGATAAAAACACAAATAAAAGGTAAGTTTGCAATTAGCAGTAAATCAATTAGTTATAAAGTAGTAAAGTAAAAGGTGCTTAATTGGACTTCAAAAGGGCGTTAGTAAGGGTCTTAAAGGGCACCTTTTGCAAGCTCAAATAGGGCGTCTTTAAGAAGCCAAAAGAGCACTTTTTCAAAATTATGATGTGAAAAATTATGACAGAATAATAAGTTGTTAGCCTAATTAGCCCAATTGGACCAAATAGCCTAATTAGGCTAATAGGAATAAGTTGTTTGTAGAAGGCAGGTAGAGATCGCATCTAATTACATTTATCATATAGTTTTTCCCCCATTCTAAAACCACCTTATTGGGAGCAACCATACCATGTATGTGGATGAATCTCATTCTATTAACAAGCTACGTATTTAACGGAAGACCTTTTCTTTATACTTTTCTCGTCATTTTGTTTGCTTTTCTCAGTAACAAAGACTATATTTGTTGTCTTAATACTTTGAAAGTCTAACTAAATGAGAAATCTACTATTGACCTGCCTTTTTAGGGCTTTTTTTAGCCTCACTTCTACAGCACAACAGACCCATGATTGGGAAGAATTGTTTGAAGAACTCTATGCAAGTAACGAAGAAAACGTGGATGCAAAGGAGGAAACCTTTGAACTATTAGCCGACCTTTCAGAACATCCACTCAACCTCAATACGGCAAGTAGGGACGAACTTGCACGTATCCCGTTTCTTACAGCAGAACAAATTGAAGATATACAAGCCTATGTTTATCAATATCATGGTATGCAGTCATTGGGTGAGTTGGCAATGATTGAATCCTTAGATGCTCTCCGTCGCCAGCTTCTTCCTTATTTTGTCTATGTCTCTCCAGTAGAAGAACAGCACCAGTTTCCTACACTTAAATCAATTATAAAAAGGTGGAAAGCACACCATCTTATTGACCGTCATATTCCTTTTTATCAGCGTGAAGGCGACCAGAAAAGGCTATCTTGGCTATCCTTATGCCCATTCTTTCCGTTATTCCTTCCGTTATGGCGATTATGTTCAGGCAGGATTGGTAGGCGCACAAGATGCTGGTGAACCCTTCTTTGCGTATGGTAATCGTCTTGGTTATGACCATTACAGTTTTTACTTGCTGTTAAGAAAGATGGGACGGTTGAAGACTTTGGCTGTAGGACGGTATAAAGTGAACTTCGGACAAGGACTCATTATCAACAATTCTTTTGGCTTTGGGAAACTTGCCATGCTCTCAACGTTAGGCAGACAATCAACAGGTATTCGCGCACATTCCTCTCGTTCGGCTGCTAACTATCTGCAGGGAGCGGCTGCAACGGTGGAAATAGCAAAAGCATCTTGACCTAACCACCTTTCTTTCTTACCGCAGTATAGATGCTACACTTACGGATAGTGGAACCATTAAGACAATACTCAAGACTGGTTATCACCGTACTGTGCGTGAGATAAACAGTAAAGATGCTGCTACACAGTTTACTGCAGGAACCCATCTCGGCTGGTCATCGGGTGCTTTTCGTGTGGGATTGTCGGGTATTTATTCTTGTTTCAACAAGGAGTTAACGCCCAATACAACTTTATATTACCGCCATTATGCTCCCTCAGGGACTAACTTTTGGAACGTAAGTGCAGACTATAGCTATCAACATCCTCATTGGTCATTGGCTGGTGAGACGGCAATGGATAGCAAGGGAAGCATTGCAATGGTGAATAACCTTTCCTATTTGCCTACTTCTAAGCTCTCTTTACTTGCCGTTCAGCGTTATTATGGCTACCAATACACGGCACTCTTCGCACGTAGTTTTGGTGATAATGGGGCGGTTCAGAATGAAAGTGGATTGCTCATTGGTGCGAATTGGAATGTAAAACGGGGTTTGTCGCTCATGGCTTATACTGATTTCGCTTATTTCTCACACCCTCGTTTTTGGCGCACATACAGTTAGTAAGGCATGGGATAACCTACTGATGCTTACTTATAGTCGTCAACGTTGGTCGCTCTTGGCTCGCTATCGCTTTAGAATACGTGAGAAAGATAATCGAGATAAGACCACTCTTGTAAACGAAGTAACGCAACGTGGTCGCCTTTCTTTGGCTTATTCGGCAGAGTCTTGGAGCTGTAAAAGTCAGTTGGATGTCGTTGCAAGCAATTATCTCAAGCGTAGTTTCGGTTATATGGTGAGTGAGTCTGGGGCTTGGAAACCGCTTTCGTGGCTCACGCTGAATGGTATGATTGGTTATTTCCAAACGACAGATTTCGCCTCACGTATCTATGTTTACGAGCGTGGTCCACTCTATTCTTTTAGTTTTCCTGCCTTCTTTGGTAAGGGTATGCACTATAGTCTGTTTGCTCGGGCAGACCTATCGAGCCGTCTTATGATTATTCTTCGCAGTTCAACCACGCATTATTTCGACCGTGACCATATATCCTCAGGACTTCAGCAAGTCAACTCTCAACGCTAAGTGGACTTGATATTCAGTTGCGTTGGCGGTTTTAGGTGCTGATGCTTATGTGATTACGATTTATGGGGAGGATAGCGTAGGTTACTATTCACCAAAGGCTTCATAGTTTCCCATCCGTAAGAGCATTGGAAAATGGCGTCGGTAACGATAAAGAGAGAAGTCACCTTCGTCGTCAAACGGCGTAAAATCGAATTGATGTGTAGCTTGATACTTTGCAGTAGAATTGTGTTCTTCAACGTAGATGTTCGTCAAACAGGGTTGTCCACCACACATATTGATAAGGAGTTGATAGTCATATTTGTATCCTTGTCCACCCTCATAACTCAGTTCTATACCCACTTTTCCTGTCGTAATCTCCTCAAAACTTAGCATTGTATCCGCCTCCGTGTTACGGATAACATTGCTATAAACCCATCTTTTTCCCTTGTATTCAATGGCAAGAAGACGGTCGGTAAAGATCGAATCTGTGATGCTGTCTATGCTTGTCGTCATCGTTATTGGAGACAAAATAGCGGCATTCATCCCCTTGAAAGATGCTTCACCCGTCTTCACATAGAAGTTAGATATCTTAAAAGCTCTTCCATGTATAAAAGCCCTTCCAGCGGTTTGGTGTAGGACAACTAAGCGTTATGGTGTTATTCGTAAAGCTTGTCAGGTGTTGAATTGGCTTCCCATAATATTCCATAACCGTATCAGCATCGACATCATATCCGTCCTCTATCAGTGGATTATCAGCCTTTTTACTTGTCTTTGTGGTGTCGGCAGAAAAGGTTGAAAGCCATGCAATTAACAGCAAACAGCGTAAATAATAAAAAAAGTAGAAAAACCTTTCTTCTCATATTCCTAACCCTCTTTTGTTTTTATAATTAACTATCGATTCTATTCGTTTCTATGATTGCAAAAAGTAATTAAAAGTACCGATATAAACAAGTAAGAACTATGTTTGTCGAATTATTTACATGAAAATAAATATTTTTTTGTCGTGAAAAATAAATATTTATCTTCATGAAAATAAATTCTTCTTGTCATGAAAATAATTCGTAGGAGAAGCTTGTTGCGCTATTGCGCTACCCTCTTTTTGATTAGTAAACACATAAAGTTTGGTGATAATAAAAGCTGTTTTCTGTCGCTTGTTATCCTTTTTTTATCTATATTTGCAGATGAAAGCAATACTATATACGACATGAAACAAGTCAGTAAGATAATTCTTTGTTTGCTCTGTATGGCAATGGCGTTGACAGGTTGCCGTGATAAGGTGCGGTCAAAAGCCGATACTGCTGACCCTCAAGCCGCAGTAAGCCAGTCAATGAAGCGTATATCAAAGGTGGAAAAACAAGGAGATATGCATCAGTATGATGTTGCTGATCGGCAGCGAATAACTGATTTCATTCCCAAAGGTTATAAACTATTTGAGAAGATTTCGGGTGACTTGAACAAAGATGGGCTTGAAGACTGTGTGTTAATCATCAAGGCAACACGCAAGGATGGCTTTTGAAAAAGAGTTTATGAGGTAAATTGATAGACCGAAATCGTAGGGGTATTATCATACTGTTTACTGAGAAAGATGGTTATAAACTTGCGTCGAAAGAAATTACAATTGCTTCTCATCAGAGAATGAAGATGGAGGTAGTTTATTTTTCTCCAGAGTTGGGTGTAATCATAAAGGATAGTAAAGCTTTATTTACATTATTACCATGGCAGATATGGTTATTGGGAGTATTGTTTCCGTTATCAGAACTCAGATTTTATGCTTATAGGCTATGAAGCGTCTCATGATCGTGGACCAGTAGTCTTATTTAAAACGAGCATTAACTTTCTTACAGGCATCGAATATGATGATGAGAATATTAATGCTTACAACTTTAATGCTGATTCTGATGATGACTCTGAAATAGATGAAGTGTTCAAGAGGACTGTTGTTAAGTTGAAGAAAAAGCCATTAATGAAACTCTCGGAAATAGAAGACTTCGACGAACTCAAGTATTAATTGCTATCTGAAACGAATGGATTATGAATAAAAGAGTTTGTATGTTGTCGTTTTGTTCTTAGTTTTTGAGAAGGTCCCTTATATCGCTTTTGGTAAATAAAACGAGTTGAACATGTAGCTTTTAAGGTCTGTGTAGAGTTATCGAGTGCTTGCCTTTAAACGTATAGATTGCGAAAGAATCAGGCTCCAAAAATACTATTCTTTTTACTTGTTCTTAGGCTTACGATGAGCCGATAATTGGCTTTTTATTGCTTTATCTGCACCGATTAAGGTTTGAGAATTATTAGTGTTTGGACAAAACTTTGCACCTATTAGTTTGTTATTATCGTCTTACTACGTTCATTATAACTGATTATCATGCTCTCTTTTGCCCTTTTTATAGATGTGATTGGTGTTCTGCACATGTGAAAGTCAGTGTTCCGCACATGTGTGCTGATGCTCCGCAGCATATGGTGTGTGGTAAGCACCAATGGTGCTGAGCACTAAATAGCTTGACAAAAAGCTCCTCTGAAAGCGGAGCGATTTGTTGTTAGGAAAGAGATAGTGACTACCATAAGCAAAGATGCCTTCTTTTGATTAAGAAAAACTTACATCTTTACGAAAACATATGAAATAGTTTAGCAATTATAACGTGGTGATTCACACATTATAATTGCCTTTTTGCTGTCTATTTGAGAAAAGCCGATTGAGGCTTATCTTATCCCCACTTGACTACCTGGCTTCACCTCACCCATGGTTGTTGTTACGGAGAGGGAGCCATCGAAGTTAACGGCAGAGAGAATCATTCCCTTGGCTCTCGATGCCCATCATCTTGCGAGGAGCAAAGTTAGCAACGAAAAGAACGTCCTTACCAGTGAGCTGCTCTGGCTCATAGTAGGCAGCAATACCACTAAGGATAGTGCGCTCAACACCCGAACCATCGTCGATAGTGAACTGCAAGAGTTTCTTACTCTTCTTCACCTTCTCACACTTGATGATATGTCAACACGAATATCAAGCTTCTCGAAGTCTTCGAAAGGAATGTCCTTCTTGATTGGTTCAGCCTTGTAGGAAGCGGCTTCGTTAGCCTTCTTAGTCTCTTCCAACTTACGCAACTGAGCCTCGATAGCCTCATCCTCAATCTTCTCGAAGAGCAATTCAGGCTCTGCCAACTGCTTACCAGCTGGGAGAAGGTCGGTAGAACCAAGTTCACTCCAGTCATACTCCGTCATGTTAATCATCTCACGAAGTTTCTTACTACTGAACGGCAAGAATGGTTCGAAGGCAATACTGAGGTTGGCAACGAGCTGAAGCGAGATATAGAGAATGGTCTCCACGCGCTTAGGGTCGGTCTTCCAAAGCTTCCAAGGCTCTGTCTCTGCGATGTATTTGTTACCGATGCGGGCGAGGTTCATAGCCTCTTTCTGTGCCTCACGGAACTTAAAGATATCGAGATAAGCCTCAACTTTCTCCTTGACATCCTTAAATTCTTGTATTGTCTGGCGGTCAATCTCTTCTAACTCACCACAGGCAGGAACCACACCGTTCCAATACTTCTTCGTTAACTGTAGTGCACGGTTTACGAAGTTACCATATACAGCAACGAGTTCAGAGTTGTTACGCTCTTGGAAGTCTTTCCAAGTGAAGTTGTTATCTTTGGTTTCTGGTGCGTTAGCTGTCAGTACATAGCGTAGTACATCCTGCTTTCCTTCAAAGTCGCGGAGGTACTCGTGGAGCCATACCGCCCAGTTCTTACTTGTAGAAATCTTATCATCTTCAAGGTTAAGGAACTCATTTGATGGTACGTTATCAGGCAAAATATAGTCGCCATGCGCCTTCAACATAGTTGGGAAGATAAGACAGTGGAACACGATATTGTCCTTTCCAATGAAGTGAACGATACGTGTCTCTGGGTCTTGCCACCATTTCTGCCAGTTGCCGAAGTGCTCTGGATCCTTTTCGCAAAGCTCCTTAGTGTTTGAGATATAGCCGATAGGCGCATCAAACCATACGTAAAGAACCTTACCCTCAGCTCCCTCTACTGGTACAGGAATACCCCAATCAAGGTCGCGGGTCATAGCACGTGGCTGGAGATCCATGTCTAACCAGCTCTTACACTGACCATAAACGTTTGGTCGCCACTCCTTATGATCCTCCAAAATCCACTGCTTCAGCCACTCTTGATAGTCATTCAAAGGCAGGTACCAGTTCTTAGTACTCTTGATGACAGGCTGTGAACCAGAGATAGTTGAGTGAGGATTCTTCAGCTCCATAGGGCTAAGGTCACTACCACACTTCTCACATTGGTCGCCATAAGCATTTGGATTGCCACAGTGAGGACACTCACCCATGATATAACGGTCGGCAAGGAACTGGTGAGCTTCCTCATCATAGTACTGCTCACTCTCCTTCTCGACGAGCTTACCATCATCATATAGCTTACGGAAGAAGTCTGAAGCAAACTTGTGGTGAGTCTCACTTGTTGTGCGACTATAGATGTCGAAGGAGATACCAAACTCTTCAAAAGAGTCCTTTATCAACTTATGATAACGGTCACATACGTCCTGTGGGGTGATACCTTCCTTCTTAGCACGGATGGTGATAGGCACACCATGCTCGTCACTACCACCAATGAAAGCAACTTCACGCTTCTTCAATCGGAGATAACGAACGTAGATATCGGCAGGAACATATACACCAGCAAGGTGTCCTATATGTACACCTCCATTCGCATAAGGCAATGCTGCGGTAACAGTGGTGCGCTTAAATTTCTTTTCTTCCATATCTGTTTGATTATTTATTATCTACTGCAAAGTTACAGTAAATAAGAGAAACGACAAAAGAAATATAGATAAAAGCCTTAAGAGGGTTATGCAGTTATTATGATTTTGTTTACCTTTGCATCCGTTTTAAGATATAATAAGAATGACACGGGATAACAATTGTAGTATTTCTGCACGCCATAAACTAAGTTTAATGGGCGTTATTGTAACCTTAGGTATTGTTTTCGGAGATATAGGTACATCTCCTTTGTATGTGATGAAGGCTATTGTTAGGGCTGGAAACCCTGTTAATGCTGAATATATCATCGGTGCAGTGTCGTGTATTATATGGACATTAACCCTTCAAACGACTGTTAAGTATGTCTTAATTGCCCTCCGTGCGGATAATAAAGGAGAGGGTGGAATACTCGCTTTGTATGCTTTAATACGTCGACATAGTCGTAAATGGTTTTATTTCTTAGCGATTATTGGTGCCAGTACGCTGATAGCTGATGGTGTAATAACGCCTTCTATTACGGTTCTCTCTGCTATAGAGGGATTGAAGGTCTATGAACCAGAGACCCCAGTTGTACCTATTGCCCTTTGTATTGTTACTGTTTTTGTTCTTTCATTCAGCAATTCGGAACGAATATGATTGGCAAGTTGTTTGGTCCATTAATGCTCTTATGGTTTTCAATGTTGGGTGTGTTAGGAGCTATGCATATCGGTGATTATATTCCTATTCTGCAAGCTTTCAATCCCTTACATGCCATCCGCTTGCTGACGAGTAACCCAGAGTGGTTTTTAATCTTGGGTGCAGTGTTCCTCTGTACGACAGGTGCTGAGGCCCTATATTCCGACTTAGGGCATTGTGGAATTAATAACATCCGCACGAGTTGGGCATTTGTTAAGATTATGCTTATCCTCAATTATCTTGGTCAAGGGGCTTGGATAATTGCACATGTTGATAATCTTACCTCTGGGTTGAATCTTTTTATGCCATTATGCCCCACGGTATGCTCATTTTCGGTATCGTTATGGCAACGATAGCAGCAATTATTGCGAGTCAAGCATTGATTAGTGGTTCGTTTACTATCTTCAGTGAAGCAATGAACTTGAAGTTTTGGCCACGTCAGAAGATTAAGTATCCGACCGATGTTAAGGGACAACTTTATATCCCATTTGTCAATATGTCGCTCTTCATCTTATGTGTGATTGTGATACTTTTCTTCCAGAGTTCGGAACGAATGGAGGCTGCTTACGGCCTTTCTATTACGATAACCATGCTCATGACTACCTTCCTCTTGAGTGCTTATCTTACTATTCGTCGGGTAAATCGTTGGCTAACACTTCTGTTCCTTATCGTCTTTGTCGGTTTGGAGAGTATCTTCTTCGTCGCAAACATGGCAAAGTTTATGAATGGAGGTTGGGTAACCATGCTTCTTGCCAGTGTGATGATAGCTATCATGTACGTGTGGTATAATGCCACAACCATTCGTAATTCGCAGATACAGATACGTGATGTTCGTGAATCATTCAGTATTATTTCCGATATTAAGAACGATGAGTCAATCCCTAAGTATGCGACAAATATTGTCTATCTCACAAAACTTGGGGGTAAATACGACATCGAACAGAAGATTCTCTATTCAATCATTAACAAGCATCCAATGCGTGCTGACCATTATTTCTTGCTGCATATAGACTATCAAGACAGTCCATCAACGCTGGAATATGACGTTACCACGCTTGTTCCCGATACTCTTTATCGTATCAATCTACGGTTAGGGATTCCGTATCCACCCACTTGTCAATCGTTATTTTAGGCAGATAATCGAGGATATGGTGGCTAATAATGAGTTCTCTCTTGCGTCATCTTACCCTTCATTAGCTAAGCATAATGTGATGGGAAACTTCGTATTTGTGCTTATTAATAGGATTTATTCAACCTTCACTTCTTTCTCTTTTCAAGGAGCGACTTATCATGGATGCTCATGAATGGATTGACCATTTGAAATTGAGTATGACACGTTCTTTAGGGTCTGAATACGAGTAATGTCTTGATAGAGAACGTACCACTCACGGTGAAGTCACATGCTAAGAAGGGTGGAAATGGTATTCCAAGGGTTGAAAGAATTGAGGAAAATGGGGCCTTTTATTAAACCCAAATCGCTCATTAGAGGCTAAACATATTTTGTGTCTTATTATCGGCAGATTGTTTGGCTTTGTAACGTAGGCGTAGCGGGCTACGTCAAGTTACAAAGACGGACAAGATGCCGATAAGAAAAATAAAAGATGTTAGCCCAAGTTTAACCGGCAAAAATTATTTTTCATAAATTTTCGGGATGTTTTGTGTAGTATCAATTTGATAAATGGTTGATAATCAAGTATAGGGTATTGTAACGAGGAGTAAAATCTGATTTGTAGGACACAGCCATATCAAAAATTATTTTTGTTACTTTGCACTCATGCACGCAAATGTACAGACACGATTCAACCCTGCCACAGGGGACATGGCTCCTTATTATCGCATCAAGGAGTCATATCGTGACGTGCAGGGTCATGTACATTCGCTAATTCTGTTGAACATCGGGTTCGAACCTTCACTTACTGCTGTACAGGTTCGAAAAATTGCATACGCTCTTACCGAACGCTTCAAAACCAGAAGTACACCCTCGCTTTTTAAAAAACATCTTGACGGTCTTACTCCTATTGAACAGGCAAAGGCTGACGAATGGTGGAGCCGTATGGAGAAAGAAGGTGGAATCGATCGGTTTAATAAGGAAGAGCAGAAGTCGCTGAGAAGATATGAGAACTATATTGACCTTGAGACGGCAAACTATACTGACGCAAGGAATGTTGGTGCAGAGTGGCTCTGCAAGCAGACAATAGACAAGCTACAATTAGAGGGTTTCCTGCGCAAAAACGGCTGGACGGAGAATGCAATACACACGGCTTTGTCAGCATTGATTGTTCGCACGGTATATGCTGTTTCTGAACGTTCATCTTATTATTATTTGCGCGATAACTCGGCTGCCGCTGAACTTTATAGTGGAGTTCCTGGCTGGACACCAGGAATCAATTCTCTGTATAAAATCACTGACAAATTATATGAACTAAAGGAACAGTTAGAGCGTCATCTGTGCAGTGTTACTGACAATCTCTTTAATATAGACAACAAGTTGATGCTCTTCGACTTAACCAACTTCTATTTCGAGGGTAGTAAGCGTAATAGCGATAAAGCCAAGTTCGGTCGTTCAAAAGAAAAGCGCTCTGACTGTAAGCTACTTGTACTTGCATTATGTATCAATCAAGAAGGTTTTATACGTTATTCTTCAATCTTAGAGGGTAATACAGCAGATCCCAAGTCTCTACCCAATATGATTGATACGCTGGCAAAGAGGAATCCATCAAGAACAAAGGATACGCTTGTTGTCATGGATGCAGGTGTTGCCACGGAAGAGAACTTGGAGTTAATAAAGAAAAAGGGTTACAATTATCTCTGCGTATCCCGTACGAAAATGAAAGACTATACGCTCAGTGATGATAACAGGAGTGTTACGGTAATGGATGCCCGTCGGCAGAAGATAACGCTGAAAGAGGTTAAGACAGAGGATGATGAGGATTATTATCTCGAAATAACATCTCCTTCGAAAGCTATGACAGAGTCGTCCATGAACAGGGTTTGGCAAGAGCGTTTTGAGATGGAACTGCAGAGGATAAACGATGGAATCTCCAAGAAAGGTGGAACAAAAACCTATGAAAAGGTTGTTGAACGTACAGGACGTGCCATACAGAAGTACCCTTCTATAGCGAAGTTCTACCAGATAAGCTACATAAAAAACGAGAAGAAACCCAAGGAGATGCTGCGTGTAGACTGGGAGATAAAAGACCTCTCGGCAATGGAATCTGGTCACGGAGTCTATTTCCTCCGCAGCAATGTCAGGACACTTTCTGGTTCTTCCGAAATATGGAGTGATAAACTAAAAAGTCTTATATAATAGGCACACGGAGTCACGGAGGGACGGAGGTAACGCACATGTCACGGAGGTGCCGACGGCACAAAGAGCGACGGAGGTGTAGCGTACAGATTCTTGATAACTATTTTGGGATAAACGCTTTGTATTTAAGCTAATAGAATTGGCAAACAAGCTCCGTCGCTCTATGCACCGACGGTGCCTCCGTGACTTCCATTGCTTTGTTTTAATAAACCTCCGTCCTCTCCGTGTCTCCGTGTGACATTTCGTCAGAAAGCTAACCTTAAGTGGCAAAACTTATCACTCCAAAAATCCTGAAGACCCCACTTTCTGAGCGTGTAACATGGGAATACTACAATCTCATTCGTGAGATAGAATGTACGAACAGACAACTAAAGAATGATCTCAACCTCCGTCCTATCTATCATCAGAAAGATGAGCGAAGCGACGCACACCTCTTCTTCGGTTTATTAGCCTACTGGGTGGTAAACACCATCCGTTGTCAATTAAAACGAGAAGGAGAATCCTGTTACTGGACCGAGATAGTACGACGTATGAGCACCCAAAAGCTCGTCACCACAAAAGGGAAGAATCCATTAGGTGAAACCATCGAGATGCGCCAATGTAGTAGTCCTTCGAAGCAAGCAAAACAAATATACGATAAGTTGAACTTAAAACACTCACCATTCAAAAAGAATAAAATTTGTAGGACACAGAGCCCATAAGAAAAACGAGGAAAGTACGGTGACAGTAACAATTAGGCCAAAGTGGGTGTTAAACTTGGGTTAGGAAACAATACCATAATAAGAATTATACATATTGTGGTCTAATGACCGATTTGGGTTAAATACGTAGCTTGTTAATAGAATGAGTTTAATCCAAATACATGGTATAATTACCCTCAATTAGATTGTTTTTAGAACGGCGGATAAACTACATGATAAATATAATTAGGTGCGATGTTTATCTGCCTTCTACAAAACAACTTATTCCCTCATTAGTTGAGGTTTGTAAATTATTTTCAAACGGTTCAAAACCAAGGTTTTTCTATTTTTATAAACTTTCAATGCTGTGATAACATTTAATATTAAACATTAACTCCTTATGGTGTTAGATCAATGTTATCTGATACATAACAACCTATTTTGAACATTACAGTTATGAAGAGCAGGTAATATGAATTTGTGTTTCTTTAATGATACATAATGATATGTTGGTTGATTTTTTTGTTAATTAATGTTTTTATACATTATAAAAATAGGTTTAAATTATGTTTTTCTTTTTAAAATTAATTTTTATATTTACCTTTGCAAGTGTAAATGAGTTGAGGGATATAATGACTCTTGTTGTACAAGATGTCTTTGTGATAGTTAGCTAAGTAGGGAATTTCAGTTAATTCCCTCTTAGAGCTCTCCAAGGCAGCCAAAAACTGCATTCTTTTCCTTGGAGAAGGTCCCAGAAAAAGAAAATGCTGTGTTATTTGTTCAAAAATCTCAAATAATGAGTCATATGAGCACACCTGCCCTTTCCATACTATCTATGGACTTGTAAAATTATCCTTAAGTTTTATTAGGCAGCCTTCTTCACCCTCCGAGCCATCTCCCTTGCGGCAAGAATGGCAGCATTTGCTGTATGGATTCCGAAGAAGAGTAGTAGCCTCTCGCTAAACATATTGCGTGCCTTGATGCGTCCAAGGCTATAGTGTTGCTTTTGATTTCCAAAGCTACCCTCCATTACCGTAGCTCTGAGGTTTCCAATAATCTTTCTCGCTGTCTTGAGACATTCAGCTTCTTCTTTGGGTCTTGGACCTTTTCTAGTGAAACAGGTCGTTATGCCTTTTTCTGTACACATAGTGCGGTTGGCATTGTTGGCGTATATGGAATCGGCACCTACACGCTTTGACTTTGATTCCCCGTCAAAGATTCTTGATATTCAATACATAGCTTAAGACGGACACCCTCGTTGAATGCCCTCAAAGCTGTGGTGCTCTATGAATGATATGCCGTCAATCTGTATGTTGTTGACCTTTGCCCCAAACTCTACACGCTTGTTTTTCCTTGCCTCTGACAATAGGGACGGAGGTAGGGGCGGTCGATGCTGACGATACGGTGCTTGACTTCCTTGCCGGAGAATAGTTCTGACTGTTGGAGGCATACCTCACGCACAGCGGACAGCCGCTTTTCTTGTTCTGCCGACAGACAGATGCAAGGACCGTACTGACTTTACGCAGACGATTCCATTGGGACAGGAGTTTGGACAGGAGCCTCAGGAGTCTTCTCCTGAGCTTGCGCGTGGACGAGGCTGTGTGCTTGCGCTGCTTAGCGTATGCAAGCCTGGCCTTGTCAACATTATTATACTTGCTTTCTCGGAATACGCTCTGAGAGCTGTTTACACTCGGAGACCAGCAGGTGTGAAGCCAATCAACAACACTCCCAGAGCAGCTTTGATATCCGTAGGGAAAACGCAGGTAGCTCTCGTAACAGGTTGCATCCGTCAGGCACAGGTCTTTGTCCTTGAGGTTGTCCTTTCCATTTGGGCGTACAATATGCCCTGAAAGCTGTCTATGTCAAGAGACTGACCAAGACGATTGCGTATGGCACTTACAATCTTTCCATCCTTGATGGGATTGGCAGGGTCTATCAGAACACCACAGAACATCTGCATGTGGATGCTTCCGTTAAGCATTTCTATCAGACCATCGTCAGACAGACCTGTGTATGACTTAAGGAACATTAGGGCTATTTCTCCTTCACCCGAGAAAAAGAGGCTTTTTGCCCACGCTTGCTCTTATGGCTAAGGTTGCATACTCTGCTGCCAACTCCTTTAGTGGGAGCTGGGAATGAATGCGTCCAAGTTCGCTTTGTGCAAAGCTTTCACGATAATGTCTGTAAAAATCGAACTCTGTAAAGGGCAAAGTTGGTGTTATGTCAGAAATTTTTCGTATCTTCACGACGAGTTAATTTTAAGTTTTCCCCGATTCTGCCCGTGATGGGTCGTTCGGGGGTTTTTATGTAAAGGTACAAATAATATATTATGCTGACAAACAATTAGTTAGAAAAATTCTGAATATCCTAAGTAAAGATATTAATGCTTAGTTGTACAATTAAGCTAAAAGTTAAACTTATAATAAAAGTAAATTTATGAATGGTAAAATGAGTGGTAGAGCATACGTCGCTCCTTCTGTAGTTGTATGCAATTTGAAGTAGAGGGCTTGTTGGTAGGAGATTCTGCCAATAAGAGGCGACCACATCCTGGTGGTGAAAGGCCTCAATCTAAAAGATCCGATGATACTGATTGTTGTACAGATAAAGAGATAGAATCAAATAGCCTTTTGGGGTTGCTAAATTAAAGAGCTTTTAAGTTATTTTATGACTGGGGGCTTCCCTCAGTCATATCACTGATAAAGTAAGAAAATAGAAAGTGCTTAAGTCTTAAGGAGTCTTTTGTATGTTTAAAGATAAATTAATTAAATTATTTCGATAATATGTAAACGAAAATGCAGTTCAGTAATATATAATCAGAGTGCATTAAGAATATAATAATTACATCGAAGATTATAGCTTAAGGTTGTCAGTTTTTAAAGTCATATTTAACTCTAATATTGATTTTAGCATTTCTACATTGTTTAGAAAAAGTGACTCAATTATAACTCTTTTTCTAAGTTTGTTATTTTGATACTCTCTTATCATATATATAAGTGGTTAAAACTCATCTGCTCTGTGTAATAGGGTGAATAAATTCAAGGTGAGCTCACCCATCGCGTAACCAAAGGCGTTCAGCTCGTTGTCCGTAGAGGTTATCGCCAATGATAGGAGTACCCAATCCGTCTGGATGAGCACAATGAACGCGCAGCTGGTGGGTACGACCTGTCAGCGGATAGAGTTCTATCTTCGCCGCTTCCAATGCTTCTTTGCTGTATGTTGTCTTACCGATAATGCGATATTCGGTGATAGCTGGCTTTCCATTAGTTCTATCAACACGCTGCCGAGGACGGTCGTCTGGGTCGGGAGAAAGTGGAAGTTCTATCCGTCCCTCTGCTGGTAAATGTTTGTCAAGGATAGCGAGCGGAAGCAAAGCAACATACTTCTTCTTGACAGTTCGCTCAATAAACTGTGCTTGCAAAGCCTTGTGAACTTCAGAAGTGCGAGCAACAACGAGTAAACCACTTGTTGCCATGTCTAATCGATGTACCATGAACGCATCGCTCTTTACCCTTCCCATCGTTCGCTCAGAATACTATAAACGGATGGTTGACAGCCTTTTCCTGGAACAGAAAGTAAGCCCGATGGTTTAACAACTACTGCAAGATAATTGTCTTCATAGAGTATTTTTAGTCCTTCAGACGGCACAGTTTCTGTTTCATTATTTGTTCTATCGCAATCCTTATGGTCAACGTCTATCCCTTCCAACATCCACTCCAAGATAGGTTTACACTTTCCATTGCAAGCAGGATAGTAGTTTCCATGCTGTCTTATCTCGGTCTTTGGCGATGGTCCCCACCAAAACATAGCCATGCTAATAGGCTTATAACCATGAAGAAAAGCATATTGTAAGAGCTTTGGTTCACAGCATTCACCTGCACCAGAGGGCGGAAGCAGTGAGGGTGCAAGACATGCTTGGGCTGCTCGTTCTGTAGCGGTTTCGTTTGCGCTATTGGCAGCCTTCGTACGTGCAGGACTGTTCTGCAGATAATAATCACGGAAGATATCGAGTAAGTTCTTACGTTCTTCGCATGCATTGAGTAGTGAGAACTGAGAGAAAAGCCAACGTTGAAGACGATCAGACTTCATTTTCCGCTCTCGTTTCCAAGCTGTTATCTGTTCTTGATATCTGTTCATAACTGTTTGTGCAGCGGTAATCTGTTCAGCATAAGCTTTTTCTTACGTTGCACTCGGCTTTAAGAAACTGGCTCTGACGTGTCATCTCATTGCGTTCTGCTTCTGAAATGAAAAGCCTCCTTACGTCGTTTGTCACGTAAGAACTTAGCACCTTGCATCACTTTCCGTGCTTCTTCGATAGCCTTTTCAGCCTCTTGCTGAATCGATTTTAGGTTTTCCTGTGCCTGTCGATAGGCTGTTGAGGCTTTTAGTTGGGCTATCTGTTGATTCAATTGGGTAATCTCTGCCTCATGAATCTTGAAGTAACCATCTGGCTGGAGATAGTCGAAGACAGCTGGAACAAAGTCTTCTCCCTCATCAGCTATCTGTCCTGAGTAGGCTTGCAGATAGCCAATCTCTCCGTTTCGCTCAACAATCAGAACGCCATACATCTTCCCTTCGATTGGTTCAATAGGGAGAACTGCCTGCAACAGCTTAACTGCTGCACGGCAAAGAGCGTCCGGTTCGTAATCGAAAGGATTATTAAACCGAGCGGGTAGGGGCTGTTCTGATAGGATAGGATGGAACTTCATGGTGCAAAGGTAGGGAATAGTTGACGAGTAAACAAGTTTCTGGAGTTGACAAGTAGACAAGTTGACGAGTGAACAAGTTGTTTGCTTTTGAGGAAATATGAAGATTGTTGGAGAAATGAAAAGCAACAATAAAGGGAAAAAACACGCTTTTCTCTTAGAAAAACATTACTTTTGTCGCTATGAACAAATACTTACTTGTATTTCTGATGCTGATATGCTGTGGTTTATCTGTGAAGGCACAGCAACAGAACGAAGGTGGGAAGACCCGCCCAAAGGTGGGACTTGTGCTTGGTGGTGGTGGAGCGAAAGGTGCTGCAGCCATAGGAATACTAAAGGAGTTGGAGCGAGAAAAGATTCCTGTTGACTATATTGCCGGAACAAGTATAGGAGCGATTATTGGCGGATTATACGCACAGGGCTATCGTGCAGATGACCTCGAAAAACTCTTCCGCTCGCAGAATTGGCTGGCACTTTTGGCAGATAGAGACACAACATTGGTTGGAAAGGTCTATAAAGAAGAAGATGGTGTAATCTATCTCTTCGGCTTTCCTGTTCGTAAAAAGGCTGATGCTGATAAAAATACAGGGTTCTGGATGTTGCATGGTGACCATGTCTATAATTTCCTTGACTCACTTGTCAGCCGTTCTCCCATACAACGTGGTACCGTTAAGCAGGCTATTCCCTTCTCGTGTGTAGCCTTTGACATCCGTCGTCAACAAGAAATAGTCCTTGATACTGGTTCCATGGCGCGTAATATGCGCGCCAGTATGGCTATTCCCGGTGCGTTCAAACCTGTGCAGATAGACACGCTGATGCTGGTGGATGGCGGTATGGGCAATAATCTTCCAGTGGATGTTGTACGAAAGATGGGGGCAGATATCGTTATTGCCGTCGACCTTCAACAGCGCAAACATGATGACTATCGTTCGCCTTTCGGCTTTCTGAAAGGACTGGGCGGTATCTTAGATTGGTTGGCAGAACGTCCTGATATAAAGAAATATAATGTCAATCGCACGAAAGCCGACCTCTATATTAATCCCGATTTAGGTTCTTATGGTGTCACCGACTTCAATGCAAAGGCGATAAAAGCTATCCTTAAAATAGGCGAGGATACTGGTATTCTGTATCGAAAGCAGTTAGGGACGTTCATGAAAGACCATCAGCGATGAATTATTTTCATGAGAATAAATATTTTTCTTCATGAAAGTAAATATTTCTTTTTCACGTAATAAATCTTTTTGTTCATGAAAATAACTTGCAACAAGGCTGTTTTAAACTCTTCAAAACAGCATTGTTAGATTTGATAAAGCATAATTCTAAAAGGCTTAAAGCTATCTTTTTTTAGTCCCACAGCTATCTTGTATACGCTCATAAAACTGTTCGAGAATAATGAGCATATCATCAGGCAAGTAGCTGATTGCTTTTTCTATCATCCATTCAGGAACAGGATAATAGGCTTCGGCAACCGAACCAGCGATGCACGCCTTCGTGTCGGTATCGCCATCACATAGTACAGCGAGGCGGATAGTCTCCTCAAAGCTATTAGCATCCATGAAACAACGCAGTGCCATCGGTACGGTTTCCTGACAGGTTCCATCAAAGTGTCCTTCAGAACCAATCTTCTTAATGTCCCGTATAGGTGGTAACTCGTAGCCAAAGAACTTCTCAACTTTGCGCTCGACATCCGACTTAGAAAAGCGCATCAAGCGTAGCCAACAGATAGCTTCAGCAATACATTGTGCACCCTTAATGCCTTCGGGGTGATTATGACTTACGATAGCACTCTTCTTAGCTTCCTCAATTACATCCTCCCACTCGTCGAATAGCCACCCAATAGGGCTGACGCGCATCGCAGAACCATTGCCAAATGAATCCGTAGGCTGGGGATTGTCAGCGTTAATCCATTGGTAGAATCGCCTACCATATCCGCCCATCGGGTCTGGATAACGCCGACACCAATCGAGCAGACTCTCCTGATAGTCACGTTCATTCAGCACCGCATCGGCAATAGCGATGGTGCAAATCGTATCATCTGTGTAAGAACAATCGGGTGTAAAAAGCTCAAACCCTTGCTGTGGAGCTGCTCCGAATTCGAAGCGTGAGCCTACAATATCTCCTATAATAGCACCAATCATAAAGTCTTTTCTTTAGTCTCTCTGTTGCTTGAGAGCGGATTGAAAAATACTATGGGGGTATATATTTCTTTTAGGTTGTTAGTAGTAAATCTATATAAAAATGATAATCAGATTCTTCTCTTACAAGGGAGAGGATAAGAAATGACGTTTAGTACTCTGACCCGAATCGAACCCGGATCAAAGGTTTAGGAAACCCTACGTTCTATCCATTGAACTATCAGAGCGAGTTTTTTTCAAGCTTTACTTTGCTACCGTAGGATAGCTGTGCAATAGCTCTTTGTCTGCAAAAGTTAGGAAAAAAAGTTATATATTGTGAAACAATTGATTTTTTACCTTTCCCTTATCGTTCTTGCTGGTGTTTTTTACCTAAATAAGGCTGTACCAAGTGGCATTGTTTGCTACTTGATACAGCCTGTCTTATTGTTATAAAAGTAGGATTCTCCTTGCTTTTATGCTCCGTGGAAGAGATACTCCTGCTGAATGTCTTGTGTCATCAGTGTAAAGAGTTTCTCTTGTAGACGATCGGCAAGGTCGAGCGCACTGTTAAGAATCTTATCAGAGAACGCCTGTAACAGGTCTTGTGCATGGAGAGGTTGCGTCTTGTAGATGCGTAGATATTCTTCTTCCATCTCACGTTGACGCTGATCGGTCTCAGCTTCAAAGTTTGCGTAAGCCTCCTTGATGATAGGAGCATACTTGTTATAGTTGGTCATACCCAATACCATTATCTTGCGGAACTTCCAATAAGCTGAGTCATCACTTGACTCACCATTACCCTTCGTGTAAGCCTCTGGATAAGAAGTGATGCCCTGATAGAGTGGGAGGAACACACCGAGGTCTGCCATTCCCATAGCAACGTAATTCACACAACCGATAGCCTGTGGCAGTTCTGGGCGTACCTGCAAGAGGTGGGTCTGTGTGGTACGGAAGATAGAGACAGGGCGGTAAGGTTCCTTAGGATTACTATTGAGATATGGGTCGTGCTCCGTATTGTCGTAGTGGAAGCGGAATGCCGTGCGAAGTTCGGTCAGTGTGACCTTATGAGCAGCTTTTGCAAAGACAGGGAAGGTGTTCTTTGTTACGTCATTCTTAATCTCTGGAGAGAAGAACTGCTGCAAACCCCATACACGTGGGTAGTTATAGGTGGTGTCGAGTTTGATATCACGTGCGTAAGCCTCATGGAAATCAAAGGCACCCTGTGCTGGATTGTAAAGTCCATGCTTCTCAGCAAACTCAATCAAGTCGGCTGATGCGAGGTAATTCTCCTTATCATTAGGGTCGTATGTACGGAAGCGGCTCTGGTTACCAGTTACGAAATACTGATCTTTTGGCATACGGCAAGCCAACCAACGATGGCCACAAGCTGTCTCCAAGTACCATATCTCCTTGCTATCTACAAAGCCAATGCCGAAGCCTTCAGCAATACCATACTTTTCGATGAGCATACCCAATCGCTCAACACCTTCGCGGGCGGTGTGGACGTAAGGTAGGGTAATGTTGAAGACAGAGTTCTCTGCCACACCATTCTCTACCAATGGGTCGTGTTTCAAGACCTCGTCACTACTGAAGATACTCTCCGTAGCGCTCATTCCCACACCTGCTGTGTTGAAACCAGCACTGCCCCAATGGCCGTGAAGATTATACGGAGAAAGGGCAGAATAGCCTAAAGCCTTCTCTGGGAGTTCGCAACGGAAAGGACTATCCTTTGCAACGAACTCGCGTGGACCATTGTCTGTACCCTCAAATATCTCGTAGTTCTTAGCTTCCATTGCGTCCCAGTCCTCTGAACGCGCTACTATCATAGAACCATCAGCAGTCTGTTCTTGACCAATGATGATGGTTGTACACTCTGAAGGAAGTTTGTGCTCAATTTGCACTTTGTTTGTTTTCATAAGCTTAAGAGTCTTAGTTCTTATTGTTAATTATTGATGACAAAAATAGTAAATATTCGTGGAAGTGGCGTAAGAAGTTAGGATAAAAAAGGTAAATAAGTGGGGTTATGGTGCAAAATACCCATATATAGTTAATACTATTGTGTCTTTTATAGTGTTCAAGGTTGGAATATAGAGGGAAAAGTATTATTTTTGCAGCGTGTGATATCTGATAATAGTGTTTGCTGAAAGGCGTTAAATATGTGATTATGAAGAAAGTTAAGTCCCTTTTCTTTTTGTTGAGTCTTTGTATGATACTTCTTTCTTGTACCGATAAGAAGCCCGTTAGTCAGGTGCAGGAGTCGTCTGTACAGCAGGAAGATAGTGTGTCTGTAAAGAAGGTTGATAATGTTAAGGTTGCAAAGAAGCAGCCACTAACGTATAAGATTCTTGTTCCTTTTAATTATCGTTTGTGTAATCCAGATACGATAATCAACCGAAATTGGGTTGAACTCTATAAAGATGGGAAGGATTATTATGTTGGTAAAGCTCGGTATGGTATTGAGATGAGAGAGGATGCGTGCTCAAGTACTATTCCAACATACTTGGCAGAAAAGCGAAACACGATATTGTTTGTCAATCAGTTGCCAATAAAGAAGGGAAAAGTTAAGATTGCTGATGTTGCATTTTCAGATAGTACCTACTTGGAACCAGGCTCTGTAAGGATTTTTACTTTTGCTGGAAAGCATTACAAGTTAGAGGCAAAGGCGCAGGGAGAAAGCCAATTAAAGAACTATACATTATTGCTGAATGGAGAACGAATAGTTAGGGAGGCAAGGGTCGATGCAGCAAGTTTTGCACTTCTGTTTGCTGGTGACTTGGATGGAGATGGGAAGTTAGACCTTGTTCTTTCCTTACCTACAGATTATGAGGAACTCCGTGTTGCCTTGTTCTTATCATCTTGTGCGCCTCCTGGTTTGCAAATGAGTAAAGTCGCAGAGATAGAGGATGACTTCAGTTGTTAAGCCCTTCCTGTTTTTTATTCGTTGTAGAATGGATATTAGATAAAAAAAGTATTATATTTGTAAAGTGTTTGAAACAGAGTAAAGCAATTAACTTGTCAACCTGTAAACTCGTTAACTATAAAAAGATATAACTTGTTTAACTCGTCTACTCGTTAACTTGTCAACTACAAAAAGATATGCTTTCAGGAAAGTCCAATACAACTCTTACAACGTCAACGTTTGCTGCTCCAAATGGAGTATTATGTCGAGAAAGAAGCCTTTTAGAAAGCAGACTGAGGCTGCTGGTATGCAGCGGAAAGTGAAGGAGGTGACGCTTGGTTCTCATTAAGAGTGGGAAAACGGTTTTATAATGGACTCAACCAACTCGTGCATTGAGGTATTTCGTACACAGGATGGGGATATCGAACATAACTTTGAATGTGGTAGACCACTCCTTTTCTTTAAGTTTATTGAGAAAGGGGAGGGGACTCCTAATAAGGCTGTTCAGCTGAAATACTATGGTTTTACAGGTACGGTATCGTATGTAGAGGGCGACAGAATGGTTGTTGCTGTCCCTGACTCTGCACCTTTATTAGACCTCCAATCAGCTTCAGAACAGGTTGGTTGCCAGTTAGGTTTTGATGAAACGAGCTATCAAATGATGTTCGATGCGTTAGACCGTACCATGAAAGCAAAGGGAAATAGGCTTGCCTATCTTCGCGATTTGTTCTATTCACGACAAAAGGCAGAGAGGTTCTCCTTTGCTCCGATTCGATTACCTTGGCTGAATCCAACACAGGAAAAGGCTGTCAATGAGGTGTTATGGGCAAAGGATGTGGCTGTTGTTCATGGTCCACCGGGAACAGGTAAGACAACAACATTGGTCGAAGCGATCAACGAAACACTGATGCGTGAAAGCCAGGTGATGGTTTGTGCGCAGAGTAATATGGCTGTTGACTGGATTTGTGAGAAGCTTGTCGACCGTGGTATCAATGTTCTTCGCATTGGTAATCCTACCCGAGTGAACGACAAGATGTTAGGTTTTACATACGAAAGGAAGTTTGAAGCGCATCCAGACTACCCACAGTTATGGTCGATTCGGAAGGCTATTCGAGAATTAAGGAACAATAGAAAGAAAGGCTCTGAAAGCTATCATCAGAAGATGGACAGACTGAAGAGCCGTGCTACGGAGCTTGAGATACGTATCAATGCCGAGCTGTTTGGAGAGGCACGTGTCGTTGCTTCAACCCTCGTTGGGGCCAAACAGTAGGATAATGAAGGTCAGAAGTTCACCACTTTGTTCATCGATGAGGCTGCACAAGCCCTTGAAGCTGCTTGCTGGATAGCCATTCGTAGAGCGTCAAGAGTCATCTTTGCGGGTGATCATTGTCAACTCCCACCGACTGTAAAAAGCATTGCTGCTCTGCGTGGGGGCTTAGGTAAGACCCTGATGGAACGCATTGTAGATAATAAGCCAGAGGTTGTAACGCTGTTGAAGGTACAGTATCGAATGAATGAAGAGATTATGCGCTTCTCATCCGATTGGTTCTATGGTGGACAGGTGGAGACCGCTCCGCAGATTAAATATCGTGGTATCCTCGATTATGACAACCCAATGGTATGGATTGATACGTCCGATGAAGCTGTCGTTTCATCGTATGATTTAACGGAAAGTGAGGCTAATTCAGCTCCTTCCCAATTGAATAATGACAAGGAAAAATGCCTTTCATGAGCAGTTTGTTGGTTCTTCTTTTTGGACGTATAAATAAAGGAGAAGCAGAGCTAACACTCAAGACTTTAGCTGATTACTTTTACTAAGATAGGGAAGCAGCGTGTGTTAGATGAGCGGATAGATGTGGGTGTTATCTCCCCTTATCGTGCTCAAGTGCAGTATCTTCGTAGCCTGATAAAGAAGCGAGCGTTCTTCAAACCCTATCGAAGTCTTATCAGTGTGAACACCGTTGACGGCTTCCAAGGACAGGAACGTGACGTGATTCTCATTTCTCTTGTGCGTTCCAATGATGATGGTCAGATAGGTTTCTTGCGTGATTTACGCCGTATGAACGTTGCTATAACACGTGCCAGAATGAAGCTGATTATCCTTGGTAACGTCCAAACAATGACCAAACACGAATTTTATAAGAAGCTGTGGGAGAGTCTTCCACAGTCCTGAAAGTGTCTATTCTATTAGCCCAATTGGCCTTATTAAGCTAATTGGGCTAATTCTTTATAAGCCCAATCCTAAAACTTTTTCATTTTAAGACTTCGAGAAATATCGCACATTCAATTAGTAAAATGCGAATACTCGGTAAGAAATAGTTTACAAAAACTATGAAAACACCGAGGGTTGCCTCGAGGGCAAGGGCCGCGCCTCTAAGAGCATATTCAAGTATCGAGATATAAAAACAAAAGAGGAGACCCAAAGTCTCCCTCAAGATTAATTATCTTTGTATTTGATATGTGTAAACACTCAACCTCAGGGCAAAGGTACACAATATTTGCCTTTATTACAAAAAGGTTTCTCAAAAAGAGATAGCCTCTACTATTGAGTTCATTTCAGCATGGTTTACAGAGAAGTTGACCGTAACAGGTCACCTTACACTGGAGAATACCGTCCATTTCGTGCTTCAGCGTATGGCGGAACGCCGCAAACGCCGTTTTCAGAAGCCCCGCAAACTGACACCAGAAGTACGTGCAACTGTCATTAGGTATCTGAAGAAGGATTGTCTCCACAGCAGATAACAGGTAGACTGAGGGCTTTAGGAAAAGCGGTCGTCTGTCATGAAAACCATCTATGAGATGATACGCAGAGATAAATCTTCTGGAGGAAAGCTTTATCAACATTGTAGGTTCCAGCTAAAACACATAAATCACTGGCTTTAGCAGAAAAGGAAGAATACTACCAGATGGTAGGAAAAGTATCAACAGAAAGACCATTAGAGGCTGATGGTAAACGATTTGAGATTGGGAAATGGATCTCATTGTAGGACCAAGACGTTCAGCTGCTCTTACAATGATAGAAAGGAGCACAAATTATCTTATCATAAGAAAGCTACCACAACGATATAAGTCTGAACAGGTGAGCAAGGCTATTATTGACGCATTGAAACCATACAAGAAGAATGTAATGACAATTACAACTGATAATGGACCAGAGTTTTGCCCAGTACAAGGAAATTGGAGCAGAAACTACAATGTGAGGTTGTACTATGCAAAACCCTATGCACCATGGCAGAAAGGAGCAGTGAGAATGCGAATATGCTTATAAGACAATATAAAAATCTAAAAGGATTCAATATAAACACTCATGTCAATACAGTATTTGGCATATATACAGAACAAAAATTAATAGTAGACCAAGAGAAAAATTAAATTTTAAATCACCAATACTTGTTTTTAACAAAAGATTCAGTAAATTGCACTTTGGTACTTGAATCTACCTATGTAGATAGAGATTTGAAAAATCATTACATAATTTCAAAGAAAACATCTATAACTAACGGCAAAAATACATGCAAGAAGCAGGTTTGCAATTAACAGAGAATCAATTAGTTACCAAATGGCAAAATAAAAGGTGCTTAATAGGACTTCAAAAGGGCGTTAGTAAGGGTCTTAAAGGGCACCTTTTGCAAGTCAATTAGGCGTCTTTAAGAAGCCAAAAGAGCATGTATTGGTTTTGAGCTGCGTGAAAATAGTTTACAAAGAATCAATATCATGGGAATAATTTGTTTGTAAACGACAGATAGACATCACGCCTAATTACATTTATTACATAGTTTATCCGCAGTTCTAAAACCATCTAATTGGGAGTAGTCATGCCGTGTATGTGGATTAAACTCATTCTATTAACAATCTACGCATTTAGCGGAAGAATCATATTTTTGTTTA
>BNJU01005041.1_pt1 | contig 40964 bp, 69 predicted proteins | sample 8539281 | NCBI WGS metagenome assembly BNJU01 (sample SAMD00202456, study PRJDB9452) | human saliva metagenome | isolation source: human saliva | place: Japan
AAGGTTCTGAATCCTCTTTCTGCTTGATTATATCACAGACGCCATCCGATGAAAGACGAAGAGCTGCCACATCGACGAAATGTGGCAGCTTATGCTCTTTTCGTTTGCTTTTTATCCCTTCGCGAGGCACGACGCGGCTCGGGATGACGACCACGAGCGCGAAGGCGGCGAGCCGAGCATTTCCGCCGTGTCGGCGAAATCGGCACCGACGAGCGCCAGCGAGCTTTCGCTGCCGCCTGCTCGACACGGATGTGGCGATGGGTCCGGCGAGCGCGACGCCGACGATGGATTCGCCGACGATGGTCGAGGCGAAGAGCGTACCGCGGCGGCGTGCCGCGCCTCTTCCGCGCGATCTTTCCGCACCTTGTCGAGCACATAGCCAAGGACAGCGCCAATGACGAGCGGTCTGGATGCTCGGCGGCAGGTAGATGCCCATGCCAACGGCCAAAGGCGGCAGCATGAGATTCCTCGTCGTGCGGCGCAGGAAGAGATCGACAGAGCACGATGACGACGCCGGTCGAGACCGATGCAGATGTACTCCATGCGAGGTTGTTCGAGAAGATTCCCTCGGCGATCGTCTTCGCAGGCACGCCTGCGGCGCGGCGAAAAGCGCCTGAGGATCCATGCCCCTCACGCGGCCAGGCGCCGACGAAGCCGTACGCCTCATAGGGGAGGTTCAGCACAGGCGCGATGACGAGTGCGCCGACGACGCAGCCAAAGAAGCGCGACCTGCTGACGCCACGGCGTCGCACCGACGAGCAACCGTCTGAGGTCCTGCATGTTGTCGTTCGAGATGCGGGCGATGGCGAGGATGATCGACGTCGTGAAAATAGCCGTCGCCGTCGCGAACTTCTCACCGCCCGGCAAATCGAAGATGCCGAACGAAGAGCGAGGCGTACATGACGAAACGAGGCGACGATGATGCCGAGGATGCCGTACCGAGATCGGACTCGACGACGTGCCGACGAGGCCGCCATGTAGCGCGGGCAGCGGCGACGAAAAGCCCATGAATACGGCAACCGACGCCGACGAGCGTGAAGAGCGGACGCTGACCATGGCGGTCCCTCTGGACTGACCGAGCGTGAATACAGCGAGCAGGCCGACAACTGTCGGCGGAATACGATCGATGCTCTTCATCGACATGTCGATGTCCATGCGATGCTGTCGCTGATCGTCTCGGGCATGCGCATGGCGGCAGCGATTCCTTCATGCCGTCGATGACGGGACGCGCGAGCGTAATCAGCGTCGAGATGGCGGCGACGCCCGCTGGCGCCCGCGCCGATGAGGGCGCACGCGCTCCTGATAGACCGCGGCAGCGAAAACCTGCCATCGTCACGCCGTCGGGCGGCGTCTCGTGATCGTGTGAAGGGAACGAAACCCGCCAGCGATAAGGGATGCCGACGAGCATTGCCAGACCCTCGCTATGCCGATGAGGTAGCCTGCACCGACGAGCCGACAATGGCCGATGGGGAACTGCGTCATACCGCGCCCGACGAGGGAATCCCGGACAGAAAGCGCACCGACAACGCGAAAGCCGCTCGTGCAGAGCGCGATGACACCACGACGAAAACTGCCGGCAGAGATTTCCGCGAGCCCTGTGCCTTTGCCTTGCATCTTGTCATGCGCATTGACCTTCGGATCTCCGCCGCCGCGCCCTCGGGATAAGCGAGATCACTGTGCACGACCATGGCGCGGCGCAAGGATCGTAAAAACACGCCCAAGCAGCCGCCGCAAGCCGCGACGAAGCGTCTGCGTGAACTCGAAAGCCGTGCCAGTAGCCGATGTGAGGCATGCCGGAATGATGAAGATGATCGCGGACAGAGGTGCCAGCCGCCGAGGCCTGCGTCTGACCATGTTGTTTTCAGGATATTGGAATCCTTCCGCCATCTTGAGGACGGCCATCAAAATGACAGCTGCCGGAATGGCGGACGAGAACATCGGGCCGACCTTCAGCCAGGTAGACGTTCGATGCCGTAGAGATCACTGTCAATACGGCCAAGAGCATGCTCCGCGCAGTAGCTCAGGTAATCGCAGCTCATGCCATGAACTCATTAGTGTTCATTTTCATAGTATCGCTCCTATAGTAATTTGCGCCTATGAAGCAGGCGAATGGATGCCTGTCTATTATAAGCACATATTTATAGAATATATGGCAAAATTTATAAAATCGTAAAATGAATCCATTTTCCTCATTTGTGCCCAAATAAGAAATCGCTGCGCAATTTGGCGCAGCGATTCATCATAATATCCATCTGTATCTCATACATGCCGCTCTTGTTGTCTCCATGGTGAGAACCGCATTGAGCAATCTCAACACGCCATCGGATATTTGAAAGAACAAGCCGATTCTTCTCATCGTGCGCACGCTACAAAAGCCGCTCCAGTTGCCGCGCAAAGGCTCCGGTTTTCCTATACCGTCATACCCGTTTCGATCGATGTCATGATGAGATTATTGATCTTTTTCGGTGTTTTCTTATCCTTGGTTTTGCCATTCGATATATTCAGCCCACGCCTCATCATGCCATGTCGCACCGCTACACACTCAATGAGTTCGTGCTCAGACACATTTCTTCCCGCTCTTATGTCTGCAATCCTCCGATCCAGAATCGTCGCATTTTCTGAAGACCAAAACGGCTCTGCCATGACTTCGAAAGGGATGCGCCTTTCTCTGCTGAGCCTTTTCAGGTAGATGTTGACTGCAGTAGACATGGACATCCCCATGTCTTCACACACCTGTTCTGCCTCCCTTCACATCATCATCAATGCTCAGACAAATCTGTTGTAATCTCATCCCCCGCTTCTTCTTGATGTATACATTTTGCAATGCCGGCTAGCTTGTCCTTCATGACGTCGATTGCCTTCAAGAGCTGCACGTCCTGTGCACCGTCCGCCTGCGGCTCGACGCGAACGTCTGGCTCAATGCCCGTGCCGTCGATGCTTCTGCCCGACGGGTGTAATACTTGGCAATCGTGAGCTTCGGGTGCATCATCATCGTAGAGCGGTAAGATGACCTGCACGGGACCTTTGCGCCATACGACGTCTGACGACGATCGTCGCCGCGCCCGTATCCTGCAGTGCGCCCGCGAGTTTCGCTCGCCGAGGCGCTGTTGCCATCGATGAGCACGACGAGCGGATGTTTCTCTTCCGAGCTCCGATTCATATTCTTCGCGTCTTCGTCCTTCTGCACGACGGAGACGACCGGTCGGTACGCAACCATATTGGCGATCGCCACAGCTCGTCCACAAGTCCGCCGGGGGTTCTCGCGCAAGTCGATGATCATGCCCTGACGCCTTCATTTTCCAGCGCATGATAGGCATCTTTGAACTCATCTGCCGTATGCTCGAGGAACGAAGCGATGCGGATGTAGCCGATGCCGTCCGTGTCGGGCAGCATTTGCCCACGACCGTATGCACTGGATCGTCGCACGACACTCGACGTATAGTCCTTGTCCTCTTCGCCTGCGCGGTGAATCTTAAGCGTCACATCGGTGCCTATTTCGCCGCCGAATGCGCAGCGACCTCTTCCGGCTCAATCTCGCTCGTCGGCACCGTCGACGGCGATGATCTCGCCCGTCTTGATGCCGCCGCCTCGCTCGGCGTCCCCTCCATGACGGAAATGACCGTGATCTTGTTGTCGCGGAAGCCCATGACGATGCCGACGCCGCCGAAGCTTCCCTCCGTGTCGAGCGCATGGGTTCGTACATCTTGGGATCGAGGTAGATGGAATGGGGATCGTCAAGCGTCTTGACCATGCCGAGATGGCGCCATCGATGACTTCGTATGGTCGACGTCGCGCACATACTGCGTCTCGATGAGCGCAGAGCGCCGAAAGCGCAGGATATCCTTCGTCTTCTGATTATTGAACCCCATCAAGGCGTGAGTCGAAGATCGTCGCATTGAGCGTCACGACGCCGTCGCGACGACGGCAGGAAAACCGTTTTCTTTTTCAAAAATATCCTCCACCTATCAAAGATACATGGGTCCGACGGGTTCGCCGTCTAACACGAACCTCGAGTGGCGATGCGGCCTGTGCGAATTTCCCCGTCGAGCCGCATTCGGCGGTCGCCCTGCGGACGCTTGCCCTTCGCTGCGAGCGAGGGCGCTTGGTTTGTGCCCATAAAGCGTCGATATGCCGCGCCGTGGTCTGATGACGGCGCATAGCCAGCCCGAAATCAGCAGCGCGAGAACGATGCCCGCGCCGGCCGCATCAGATCGTATCGCCGTAGTCGCCGCCGATGTCGATGCGATGGAAGCGGCTCGCGCCGTGATCGGATGGACGCGCCAGCCGAGGGCGGGTGATCGGCCCGCCAAGCGGCCAGTTCGACGCTCCGCCGCCCGAAAGGGCGAGGGATGCCGACTGATAGCGGCTGTTTCGGATCATCTGCTCGACTTCGCGGATGCCGCAAGATTCTCGTTGATGATGCGTTCTGCGTCGCGCGATCCGTGTCCATCTTGTCAATGATCGCTTGCTTTGCCGACTGTCTTCTTCTCCGCCTCTTTCTTACGGTCGGCAGCGGGAGACGACGAGCTCTCTTTCGCCGCCTTGTCCTTTTCCAATTCCTTCTGCGACGTCATCGATCGCGGTCTTTTCCCTGAAACACGACTGACGCACGGGTCGTGGTCCTGCTGAATGACGCGCTGAAAGAGATCATGCGCGTGCAAAGTCCTGAAAATCCTTCGCGCCGAGGACGTCGAATAGATTGATCTGACCGTTGATGTAGATGTCGCGCACGCTTTATCGGCTGGTCGCGCTTCACGAGCAGATCCTTATTCAATACCTTGGAGACTTGTCTTCATTCTCATCGATGCGTGACTCGGTGCGTCAAGTTCCTTCTTCACGTCCTTGTAGGCTTTCGTCCCTCATCTGCCGCCTCATCGACAACACGCTATCTTCGGAAGCCCTCGATCACGGACTCGATCTCGGTTCTTCTTCACTCGCCTGCTCCGCCTTTTCGATATGCGTCGCGCTGCTCCTCAAGGTCTCGGCCTGCGCGAGCGCGCCAAAGCGTCATCAGTAGACGGCAGAAAAGAAGCGCCGCCACTTCCCTCCTCCTGCGGGATACCATGAGAAAAAGCCTCCTATACCTTGAGGAATCGCTTCCAGAAATCGTGTGCCCAAGGCGCCGTTCCATGCCGCTCAAGACCATCACGAGGCTGATGAAGTTTGACAAACGGGTACTGCGGTATGAGCGGCAGAAACGCCAGCGTGCTGTAAACCTTCGCCGTGATCAGCCCGTAAATGCTTCCAGCGCGATGGGAAGCGAAACGCCGCCGAAAGAAAGCACGACGCCCTCAAGAGAACGGCCAGCGAGATGAACAATCCGTCGCGCCGACGTATCATGATGGCGATTTCTTTGCGGCGTGCAGACTGCCAGGCGGATCGTGTTCCGGATGATGAAGGCGTCGCGCCCGCCAAGCGCATGAGCGTGAAGCCGAAAACGCGCACGAGGCGCGTCGTCGAAGGTGCTCGACGACGTCCTGCCCGTACTTCACCGATTCGACGCCGCCGAACTTCTCGATTGCCTTTGCGGCCGTCTCCACCATCGTCGGCTGCAACGACCGTGACCTCAAAAGGCATTTGGCGGCGGTTCTTGCGTCGCCCAGGCGCATCGAGCAGATGCGCTGGTCACCGAGCGCTTTCCCTCAGGCGCGATGGCATCCTCGCGGCTCACATACTGCACGCTCTCAATGCCCTGCCATCTTCTTCAGGTCGTCTTCGAGATCGTCGATTTCCGATCCCTGAGCTTGTCGTCCGTGGGACGTTGATCTGCACCTGTGATTCAACATCGACGCCATGCGGTTCATGTTGAGCACGATGATGAGAACGTGCCGAGCACGAAGACGATACGGCGACCGTGCTGATGGGCGAACGACATCAGTTGTTGCAACGATCGATATACGGACTCGCGCGACAAATACTCCAGTCGTCCTAAGCTTCATAGCCGTACCCCCTTCGCCTCATCGCGCACGATGCGCCGCCCTCGATCGCAGATGACGCGCTTCTTCATCGTATCACGATATTCTTGTCATGCGTCGCCACGACGATCGTCGCGCTGCATCGTTGATACGGCGGAAGATGTCCGCGATCTCCCACGACGTCTCCGGGATCGAGGTTGCCCGTCGGCTCATCGGCGATGATGATTGCGGGATCGTTGACGATGAGCGCAATGGCCACGCGCTGCTGTTCGCCGCGAAAGCTGCGACGAAATTCTTCCCGCTTCTCGCGCAACCCCAGATGTCGAGACTGGCGTTCACGCTGCGCTGCGTGAGCGGCACGGCGCTTCGATGACCTCCATGGCAAGCTGACGTTCTGCATAAACCGTCTTGTCAGGCAAAAGGCGATAATCACGGAAGATCACACCGGGACCGCGTCGCGTTACGCTTTGCATCGCTCGGGCGAAGTTTCATCATATCGTGCCCGTTGACGCGCAGGCTGCCGCTCGTCGGCGGGATCTCCCGAACATGCGCACGAGGTCGACTTTCCGCGCCGCTCCCACGAGAAAGACAAAGTCCCCTTCTCGATTCTGACATTCACGTGGTCGAGTGTACCGTGCCGTTGTCGTAAAACGCTTGGAAACATCCTTCCTATAAATCATTGCAATGAATTCCCCCATACCAAGTGCCTATTTTTGGCATTCCACCTTATTATAGCACTTACTTCTCTAATTTCACTCCATAATTATATCACAGAAAACAGGCGATTTCCCAATCATTTTTCTATCAACTGCACACACAAAAAGAACTGCCGCACGCCGTGTTACAGCGGTTCCCTATGTTCTTTCACCCTTATCTGGCGGTCTGATGGGTGCGAGGCGAGAGGTCGTCGATGATCGTCTTTTCTTCTTGCCCATGAGAAACCCAGCCGAGCGGCTTGATGCCTCGCAGCACAGCTTCCATGCGCTGCTTTCGCGGTGGTCGCCCCTGCGCCTGCCATCAGCTCGTTGTGCTTCTTGATCTTCACCTCGTACTGCGCCTTGACCTCCGCCTGCGAACGCATCTTCAGCGGACGCGAAGAGAACTTCGGCTCTCGTTCATATTCATGCAATCAGCAACTTCTTTCTTTGGCGAAAACGTCTGCACTTCGCTCCTGTTACTCCGCCGCACTCTCCTGCGCACGCGGTGACCTCCAGGACGCATGTGCGGGAAGAAAGCACGTCGCGGATCGACGAGCTGTCCGTCAGGAGCATCACGAGACGGTCGATGCCGATGCCAGAATCCGCCGTCGGCGGCGAGGCCGTACTCTCATCGCCGTGATGTAGTCGCTGTCCATCGGATGCGCCTCGTCGTCGCCGGCTTCGCGCTGCTTCGCCTGCTCGGAAGCGCTGCCTTTCTGATCGATCGGATCGTTGAGCTCCGTGAAACCGTTCGCAGACAGCTCCGCCCGTAGACGTAGAACTCGAAAGCGGTCGGTGATCGCGGATCTTCGGATTTGCGCTTCGCCAAGGGAGCGAGATTTCCGTCAGGTGACCGTGAACGTCGGCTGAATCGGACTCCCTCAACGCCGCCTCGAACGCTTCGTTTGAGGATGCCGCCGATGCCCGTGCTTCTCCTCGTGGGCGACGCCGGTCGCATCCGCCATGGCACGCGCCTCTTCCGACGGTTTTGGGCGCTCGCAAGTCCTTGCCCGTCGCCTCTTTCACCGCGTCGTTCATGCTGACGCGGCGAATCTTCGAGTCGATCCGTACCCTCGTGGGTCAGGCATGATCGTGCCGAGCAGTCCTTCGCGGCGCGGCAGCATATCCCCTCCGTCACGTCCGTGAGGATCGTTATGTTCGGCGCCGCCTGATCGTCTCAATGGATGTGAACTCAGGGATTGTGGCGCACGTCGATGCCCTCGTTGCGGAAAGGTGCGCCCGATCATGAACACGCTCCAAGCCGCCGACGATGAGCCTCTTGAGGTTCGAGCTCCGTCCTGTGCGGAATGGAAAGCTTCATGTCGAGCGCGTTGTGATACGTCACGAAGGGACGCGCCTGCACCTGCCCGCGATCGTCGACATCACGGGCGTCTCCACTTCGGAAGCCGCGCTCGTCGAGGTAGCGGCGGATCGACGGATGATCTTCGTGCGCGCGATGAACGTCATCGCTTGACCTCGGGATTCATGATGAGGTCGACATAGCGTAAGCGGTGGCGCATTTCCACATCCTTCAGCCGTGAGAACTTTCGGGGAAGCGGGCGCAGCGACTTCGAGAGAAGCGTGAAGTCGTCGACGCGCACCGTGAGCTCGCCGCGCCGCGTGCGAAAGACGACCTCGGACGCCGATGATGTCGCCGATGTCCGAAGCAAACTCCTTGCACTTTTCCTCGCGGAACGTCGGTTTGAAATAGAATCAGATCTTGCCGAGAGGTCCATGAGCACGGCAAACTCGCCTTGCCGCTGACCGCGGATCGCCATCAGACGCCCGGCGATGCTGACCTCGGTGCGCTTTCCGCCTCCTCGCCGAGCGGGGCGAATTCCGCGAGCAGTTCGTCCGCATGGCGCGGCGTGACCTCGTAGCGATGCCCAAAAGGGGCGCGCGCCCATCTCGCGGAACTTCTCACATCTTCTCGCGGCACGCGCGAGATCGTTCAGATCTTCCTTCTGCACCGCGTCCTGCTGCTCGTTCTCTGCAATGTTCCTCTCCTAACTCGCCTGTCGGCAGCTTACTTGCCAGTTTCTACAACCTCGTGTGTGAATGATTCCAGCGAGCGCATGAACGTCGACGCGATCGCCGACCTTCTTGCCGGTGATCGCTGCGCCCGACAGGCGATTCATTCGGGAATCTTGAACTCCGTCGGATCTGCCTCTGCCGAGCCGACGAGCGCGTACCTCTCCTGCTCATCGAACTCGACACCCTCGCCCGACGACGGTGGCGCTTCCCCATCTGCACGGTGTCCGGAAGATGCGCCGACCCCTGGATGATGTCGCTGTTCGTATCTTTCGCTCGATCGGGGATCTCGCGCCATCGAGGAACGCCTGCTCGTTCTTCGCGTCGTCGTACTCCGGGTTTTCCGAGAGGTCGCCGAGCGCGATCGCCGCCTGAGTCGCTCCGATACCTCGATGCGCCGCACGCTGCTTCAAATGGTCGAGCTTCTCCTGCAGCTTCTTGCCGCCTTCCGTCAGCATTACACGCTTTTCTGCCATCGAGATTCCCCTTTTCCCCAGCTATGACGACTCCTCCGCAAGCAAGCCTCGCCCGAGTCTGCTCTGCGCCAGCCGCCCTCAGGAAGAGCGCCGTCTGAGTACTGCCCCGTATATCCCTATCATTATGGTAGCAAGCCGCGCCTTGTCAAATCACTTCAGCCGAAAGCGCCACGCCCGCGACCGTCCAAATGCCGCGCGGCTATAAAGCACGCGATCTTCTTTTCACGCGGCGGTCGCCAATCTCACTCGCGGCGCTGCGCCTCTCACTTTTCCTCGAACTCCTCATAGTAAAAGAGCCGCGCACGGGACGGCGGCTCCTCGTATACTGCTCGCGCCCTGCCCGCATTGTGCGCGGCAAGGCGCTTCTCGAAGTCGTTCGTCCATCCCGTGTAGGCGTACCGTCTGCAGAACGAGGATGTAGTGAACGCCTTCACCTCGCTCTTTTTCCTCGCGGCGAATCGTGACCTTTTCGCATGACGACCTTCGCGAGCGGCTTGTCTGAAATCCGTATCCGCCTCGCCGATCTCGCGCGACATCCATGCCGCCGACGACCTTGCCGAAGACCGAATGATGCCCGTCGAGCCACGGCGTCGCCGCGAGCGTGATGAAGAACTGCGAGCCACCCGTGTTCGGCCCTGCGTTCGCCATCGACAGCACGCCCTCGCTGTCATGCTTCAGATCCTTATGGAACTCGTCGAGATCGTGTAGCCGGGACCGCCCGATGCCCATGCCGTTCGGATCGCCGCCACGGATCATGAAGCCGTCGATCACGCGGTGGAAGATCAGGCCGTCGTGAGCCTTCTCCGCAAGGTCGATGAAATTCTTCACTGTGATCGGCGCCTTGTCCTCAAAGCTCGTTTCAAACGTCGCCATGATTTCGTCTCAAAAACTGCAATAGTTGCCATTTTTTCGCTCCTTTATCCTTGTCATTCATGCCTGCCGCCGAGCAGCCTGTCGTAAAGAAGGACAGAACGTCGCCAGCACGAGAGCCTTCTTCATCGTGTGAATCCTCTTCACCGTCGCGCCGCCTCCCGCTTCCTGCGGCGTCCAATACGGCACGGCACGCCCTTCAGCGAAAGTCCGCCGCCGGCTGCACGCCGGATAGCCGACGCTGTGCATCGTCACGAGCGCCTTTGATGTTCGTGCGCGCGCAGAACTCCTTCGCTCCGATGTCGGCGAGACTCCTCCAGCCGCCCATCGACAGGGGAAGAATGCGACGTCGGCCGTGAGCCCGTCAAGCTTCTTCATCTGCTTCATGAAGCCGTTTCGTACCGACTTAGTTGTTCTCCTCGTATCGCCCTTCAGTGCCACCAGTTGAAAGTCCCCGCATGGAAGATGCGCTGCGCCCTCGACCTCCACGAGAAACGACGTGCCCGTGTCCGTCAGAGTCAAACGTATCGACGCAGAGCCCGCCTCCTCGACAAGTGGCTGTAGTTTTCAAGATACGACCGTCTTTTCCGCGGAAACCGCTTGCCGCGCTTCGTGCGCAGATCTCGCCGCCATGACGTAGCGCGCGTGACCGGGCGCATAGTCGAGGGATATGCGCGTCGAAGTGATCGAAATGCGTGCGACACAAAAAATACACGCGCTCCGCCCCCGCTGAGAGACTCTCAACCGCCTGCGCGGGGTCGAGTGAGTCGTCAAAGACGAGCAAAGTGCGTGCAAAGCCGCACGGCAAAGCCGCTGTTTAATAATATAGCAATCTCCAAAAGCGCTGCTCCTTCCGAAGAATCTACCCTTGCAGAAAAGGCGGGAAGACAAATCTTTTACTGATCGACGGCACTCGACAGTCCTCGCCTCGGGCGAACGCCCGGCGGCCGTAGACTGCGCCGAACTTTTGCAGCAAGACACAGAAGGGACGCCTGGCGGCCGCCGTCGCAGGATGGCATACACAGAGTCTTTCAGCTGAACAATCTTCCCGAGCGCGATGGTTCCGGCAGAACAGCCTTGTACTCTTTGTAAAATCTTCAAGCGTCTTCCTCATCGTTCCGTGCAGCCGGAGCCGCTCAGGTGCAATTCGAGACGCAAGATAAACCTCATAGCTTCCTCTCTCGCATTCACATAATCCGCCGCATCGATCAAGCGTCTCCCGCTTGGCACCTGCACGGCGACACCGGACAGGATCGCTGTCTCGCAGGGATAAGTCACATTCGATCTTGACCGTGGTGGACTTGTTCGCAATCGGATTGGACGCGCGTAGTATCCTTCCTGCAACTGGATGTAGGCAAATGACCAGCTCTTTCAATTCAAACGCCGGCAGATTGTCCAAGATGCCGCCTTGAAAGCTTCTTCACCCGTATAAACGAATTTCCCGCGCTTTGACATTATAAATATGCTTTGAATATTCCCCACGATGATTCCATCGAGTTCGTCGCGACTCGTTCTGCAGTTCCGCCTCTCGCTCGGTTGAAGGATGCCTTGATTCGGGCACGGCACTTCAAGCCCTACGGGATAAGCCTCTACAGGAATGCGCGCATATCCCATCGTAACGTCATCAATGACTCCGCTCCTCCTTTGGCTCTACAAATCAATGAAACGCCATCGAGATCCCTCGTCAAAAGATCATCCTTCTTCGCCTCGAAAGATATTCAAGGCCGGATTCAATCGTTTACATTCTTCTTTACTGCCTCGTAATACGAGGCGATAATCACGCGGATCTGATTCGCCGTATAGCTCTGCACGGTTGCCCGCGCGTGATGATCCGTCTGGCAGGCAAGACTCCTGACGATGCGCCGGGGCACTGATCCGTATTCAGATGCACTAGCTACCGCCACGGAAAGCCTCCCTCTCTTTCAAGATCCGACAATCGAATATATTATATCACGTCACGTGAGATATGGAGAATGCCGAGAGAAGCTCTGTCGATTTCTTGCGGCAGACCAAAAGACAGGAAGCGAAACACAGGGCACTCACTCGACGAACAATCCCAGCTGCTCTATTCTGCGTCACATACGAAACCTACCTTGCCTCCTGCACGATGTCGCTCGGCTCACACGACCAATGAGGAGCGGCGGGCAGAGAATCGTCGCGCAGTGCGGTTCTTTCTGATGACGGCGGCGACGCTCACCATCGTTGCGTAACAGTGGCAGCGAAGTGGGCGCAGGTATTGTAAACGCTAATATCGTTTGCCGAGGAGGCACGCAGCCCTTTCTCGCCGCCGAGGTGCGCGGAATAATATGGAAAGCGGCAGCTGACGGCTTCGAGGTCGGACCTGTGTCGCATGTACAGCCTGCGTGTCGTCGATGCCGAAGCGCGGATCGTCTCCTTCGAGGCAGGTGCGCACCTTGATGCCGAACTCCCGCCCAACTGCCGCGAACGTCTTGCCGAGCGCGAGACGCTCTGCGCTGACCTCGCGCAAGACCCGGAAAAAGTGCGCTGCGTCTTCTTTGTAGAGGTCAGCGAAACTCACGACGCAGTTCTCTGTCGTTCCCGACGGTTTCTCTGCCATGCGGCGAAAACGCCCGCATGAAAGTCGAGCGTGTACTTCTCCGTGATGAATACGGGATCATAGCGCCAATGCGCGCGTCTGCCGACAATGCGCGACAAGGCGGCAAGGCTCGCGATGCGCGTCGACGGGCGGCGTCTCCGGCTACATCCTTTCCGTGAGGGTGATCGTCCCACACCCAGTGGCGAGGATGCGGGTGCGTCCCTGTACGCGAAGCGGCGCGGGATTCTTCGTGCGAAAAGCGATGAGATCGCGACGGCGGGATCGAGAACGTAGCGCGTGATGCGCTGCGGATGCATAGGGGGCTTCGCGCCCATGACGAATCCTTCGTGCGGGCGCCGCACGAACCACTCGGCATAAAGGCGGGGATGTCCGTGCGGCTTCCGTATTCAAAATCATGCCTCTCCCCGCTTCGCAGCCGGACGGGGAAGCTCGCCCGGCTTCTCGTATGCGCCCCTCGCACAAAACTTGTTAATCTCGTAAATCCAGCCCTCGGGCGCTTCGATATGACCCCATCTGAATGCCCGTCAAGGTGTCCGTAGAGTTTCTGGTGATGGTCCCATCTTCTCCATGCCGCTCGCGAAGCGAATCTCCCCTGCCGTGGTCGTTGATGGCTTGCCGACGGGCGGATGACCGCCGTGCCCGCTGAGGCCGCATTCGCGAAGTTCGGCGCCTCGGAGAACAGCGCTTCGCGTTCATCCACGCGGGAGACCGAGATAATGCTCGCGACGCCGGTAATGGAGCGGCGCGTGATCGACGGCGGGATGCTCGGCGACTTCGGCACGACGGATTGCCGTCCGCATCGACGAAGATGATGTTCGCGCCGCCGTCTCCTCGACCTTCGTGCGCGTCGCCGCATCGAGGTAGATGTTCTCGGCAAAGCCCTCGCGGTGTGCCGTCGCGGTAGCGATGCAGGCTCATCGCGTAGTTGAGCCCCGCCCGTGTATGCCCGTGCCGTGCGGCTGTGGCGGGTCGAAGTCGCTGACGCGGCCGTAATGGGCTTCGCTCCGCCCTTGAAGTACGGGCCGACGGGCGTGACGAAAAATGCGGAACTGGTACTCGTCTGCCGGCTGCGCCGATGACGGGCCGCAGGGCGAACATGTAGGGACGGATGTAGAGCGTCGCGCCGCTGCCGTAAGGAGGCACCCAAAGCCTCATTCGCCTTGACGACCTGACGCACGGCATCGAGATCTGTCCTCGAGGAACGGCGGCATCTCAAGATACTGCGCCGACTCGTCACATGACGGTGCGCGTTGAGATCGGGGCGGAAGCGAGACCGTCTACCGTCCTCCGCCGTGTACGCCTTGAGTCCTCGAAGACCGACTGCGAGATACTGCGGGACGCCCGCATCCTCGCTCAATACGATCTTGTCGTCGCCCGTGAGTCCGCCCTCATCAGCGCGTTCTATAATTGGCAACGTAGCGCTGTTCCGTCACATGATAGGAAAGATCAAGCTGCTCAATCGATATCCTTCTTCTCCATGATGATTCCTCCCAAGTTCGTGCCACAGAAAAGGCACACATTTCCGAATCAACAAAAGACACCTGTTTCCTCAGGAGGAATCTCCATCCACTGTCGCAGCCATCCTTCTGTAACCCTGTGAAAGTATATACTACATCGAACTCTTTGCGCCGTCAATCCCTTTTTCAAAGTTATTCATCGGCATCGTCATCCGACTCGTGCGCAAAATAATCCGACCATGAAACCGAGCAAAGCCCGCCGCCCTCGTTCTCCTGCACATAGCGGTATAGTGCGATGTGCTTCGCCTTTTCCGCATAGTACGGCACTTTCCAATACGTTGAGTCCTCGGGCTCTACATGCGCGACATAGCTGACCGCCGAGCAGACATTGACGATAAAGGATGTCCTGCAAGGGCTGCCGCAGGATTCTTCAAGATGTCGCATACATCGCGAGAAATTCCGTCGTGCGTCCCTCGCCGCCTGGCAATGAAAAGTGCAGCCAAATGTTCTCGAGGCAAGCTCTTGTAAAACTGCACAAACTCGTCGACAGCAGCGGGCGAGGGCCATATATGATCGGTCGCCGCAATGCGCTTGTAGCGAAAGCCCTGCGGCCTCGACAAGCTCCTTCTCCGTCTGCGCCTCTTTCCCGAAGATCTCGTGCTCATCGAGTTCTTCTCCCCCGCCGGTGCGCGACCGCCGTCATCTGCCCTGCCGCACCATGGATGCGCTCCGCCTCGTCGAGCGAGCGCCTCTTCCTGCGTCAAGCCCACATTGCCCCAATCGTGCTCGCCGTACCAGCTGACCGCTATTCCGTCGAAGAAGCCGTGCGACTCCTCACGCAGGTCGACGATGCAGATCGGCATCTGCGTCTTCTCGGCAAGCGCTTCCAGCAAGGAATGCAAGCCGCTCGCGAAAACTCCCGCTGCCCGATGCATAGAAGGCGCTCAAGCCCCTCGCGCGTCGGCACGCAAGAATCGTCCATGTCCTTCTTGTAAGGGCATGGAACTCATCCTCCATCGTGCGGAAGTTGCGCGGCAGCCCTCGCATCATCGGCGTCGATGCGCCAGATACTAACCGGGGATTGCGCATACGCGGCGGCGCATCCGCCGCTGAAAGCAACATTGCCGCGCAAGCATCGCTCCCAAGACAGAAAGCGCTGCGGCTAAAGACTCATCCATTTTCCTCTGCATTTCTTCATATCTCCCTTCTTTTTCCATGTTCCTGTTATACCATGCGTGCAAACCCCCTCCCCCGTCACCGAAGTGCGGCGCACGATGCCCGCATGAAAAGCAGAGCGGCCTTGCAGCCGCCCGCCTCATTCTTCTATTCCATGTCCATTCCTCAAGAACGCCCAGTTCACATGGGCGCTCCCCGTGACGCCTTCGCGCTTGCCCTGCCAGCCGGAAAGGTTCAGGTCATAGCCTGACGCGAGATCCTTCGGCTGGAACCTCCAGCCGAGTTCAAAGGGCGCTGCCGCCCTGAGGCTCGGACTGGGCGCTTCTAGCCCATGAAAGCTCGCGCATGCCTTGCCGCTGAATTCGTACTCCCAGTAGAGGTCCGGCGTAGAGTTCGTTGCCCTCGCTTTTCCCTTGTGGCTGTACCTCGTGCCGAGGCGCGGGCGAGTGCGAGAGTTGACCGCCGCAAGTCGCATGAACGTCGTTGTACTTGCCCGTCTTGATGGCGACGTCGCGCCGCTCTGGGTACGACCACAGGTAGCGCAGCGAGCGTCGAGCTTGTCGCCGCCCTTGAGCTTCATCGTCTTGCCGACGCTCAGCTCGGCTGCGACGTAGGTATCGGGCTGTCGTAGTTCGATACGGTGCACGGCGGAATGCTACCGATGTAGTCGCTCTTCGCGCGTCCTGCGTAAACGCTCCCTGCATCGAGAGGCCGTCTTCCTTCTCCATCCTCGCGAGGACTCCCCGCCGAGGTAGCTGAGTTTGCCGCTGCCGTGCGTGCCGTCGTCGAGATGGAATCGTAGCGCTGCCCTGCCGTATTCGATGAAGGGCTGACGACGATCGCCGCGTCCTTTTTCCGAGGTTCCTTCGCCCAGCCGAGACGGGGTTCCAGCCCGTGGTATCGATCTGCGAGCCGCTTTCGACGCTCATGCTGCCGGCTCGCGGCGGCCCAGGGTCGTACTTGCCCTTTTTCCTTGTCGCTTTCGGCTCCTTTGCCGGATGGCGCTCATGACCGCTCGTGGTCAGAAGGTCCGCACCGCGATTGATGAAGTCGGTCATGCCGGCCCTCGTCTCGACGAAGTTTCGCCCTGGTCGCTGATGGCCGCCCTGCGGTGACGGTGGCGATGAGTTCGCCCGAACCGCGCTTCGTGAGATCGAAGCCGTAGAGAGCGATACGCCATGCATAGCTTCGACGTGATTGATGGGCGTCGCAGGCGCAGGCGGCTCGACGCCAAGTCCGCATCCGTCGTAAGCGTGCCGCCGTTGACCTTCATAAGGCTGATGACGTCGTTGACCTTCAGGCCGTGCGCAAGTCCCATGCACGCCAGGGCCGACATCGATGCCGCGGATGTCTTTGTTTGCGACGCCGAGCTGCAGGAGCGTCGGGTTCTCGTTGGCGATGCTCTCGCCGAGGTAGAGTGGAGTTCTTGATCTTGTCGAAGTCATGCGCCCGGCTGGTGTGTCGCTTCGTCGTGATAGACGGCGAGCGTATTGTTATCGGCGGATGCTCCTGCGCCTCGCCGATGATGTCGCTCGGTGACGGTGCCTCCCTTGAGGTTGATGATGTTGTTCTTATTTTCGACGGAGCCGTTTCCGCCGATGACGTTGCCGGTGACGGTCGAACCCCTGCCAATGTTGATGGTGTTCTCATTGGCGTTGAGGCAAGCGCCTCCCGTGACGTTTCCTGTGACGGTGACGCCGTCCTTGATGTTGACGGTGTTCCTGAGGAAGCGTGATGTGCGCGCACCGTGAGACGTCACCGGTGACGTTCGCGTTGATGTTGAGGACGTTGTCCGTAGCGTCGCCCACTCCGGCAGAACCACCGACGAGCGATCCGGAGACGGCTGCATTCACGTTGACAATATTCTTCGCGGCATTGCCGTGCGTGGAATGTGCGCCCGTGATCTCGGTCGAGGCATTCGAAGAGGCCGCCGCCTTGATGTTGACGACGTTCTCTTCGGCCGCCTGTGGCTTCTGCCCATGATCTTGACGCCATGACGTTGCCACCCTCAATCTCGACGGTATTCTTGTTCGCCTTGGCGGGCTCTTCGCGCCATGGGCTGCCTGTGACGGTGCCCGCCTTGATGACGGCCTTGTTCATCGTCGCGTCGCCTGCGGCATGTGCGCCGACGATATCGGCTGCTGTGCCGCCCTGGAGGATAGCGGTATTCTCTTCCGCTTCTCCGTTCGTACTCTCAGCACGCGAGGTTCGTGGCGGAACCGCCCTGGAGGACCTTGTTCTTGACGGCCTTGCTCTTCGTCTTCGCGCCGAGGGCGTTCGTCGCGGTCCGGCTAAACGGTCAGTGGCTGTTCCCTTCCGCCGTGCCGTTCGCTGTCTGCGTGTCGCCCGCGATGGCGTTCGACGGCGGCTCTCCGTTTTGAGGGTGAGCTTGTTGTTCTTGGTCTCGCCGCTCGTGCCATAGACGGTCTTTCCGCCGAAGGCATCGGGACACACCTCGTGATCTTCACGTCGGCATTCTGCCATTTGTAGGCCGAGAGGTCAGGCTGCCGCTCGTGGTGGCCGCAGCGTTGTTGTCGGTGACAGGCTGTATTCGACGTCGCCGCTGCGCTCGCTGCCCGTAGCCGGCGCACCAGCCGATTTCAGGGGTGAGCGTCTTGCCTGCTGCCATCTGGAAGAGGTGTGCCTTCTTCTGCGGCTGATGCCGAGCTGCGGATGCGCACTGCCGCGGTCGGCTTCTCAACAGTGCTGTAGTCAAGCGTCGTATGCGCTGGTGAGCATCGGCGGTATCGCCGTCAACGCGCTCGAACCAGGGCTGAACTTGATCTTGGAGAAGCCGGCGGGGCTGCCGACTGCGGCGCCCTTGCTCTTGATGTCGAGGGCGTGGTCACATCGCCGACTTGTTGCCGCCGGCGTGAAGCTTGCCCGTGACGTGGACGAGAGCATCGTTGCGCGGGCGTCGCCGTATGGTGATCGGTGTTGCCCGTGGTCGTGCCCGGAGCCAGCGGCGAATCACTGCGTAGACGTCGCGGCGACCGTGCCCGCTGTAGAGGTTGACCTTGTTGCCCGTAGCAGCACCGCGCCGAGGCGTGCGTGAGTGCACCTGCGTAGAGGTTTCCTGTGACGGCCGCGCACTTGAGGGTCGACAGTGTTGCCCGTAGCGTTGCCCGCTTTGGTACGGTTGTCATTTCCCTTAACCGTCCAACTACGGTACCACCTTCGAGGCTCAGTTTGTTATTTTCAGCGTCGCCGGTCGGCTTGTGGTTATGACCGTCGCCTTCGAGGTTTTCGGCGACGCCACTGCGCAAACTGCGGCGGTGCGCACCACCGGTGACTTAGCGAGTTGTTTCGACTTTGTTGCCGACTTTGTGCGCGCGTGACGCGCGCAAAAGCCGCCGTAGACGTCACGGAAGCGTGCCGCGCAGTGTTGACGGTGTTGTCGCCCAGCGAGCCCGCTGCCGTTCGTGTGCGGCCGCCATGGGCGCTGCTGCCCACGCTGCCGCCCGTGAAGTTGACTTGGCTCGTGACTTCCCGTCGCACCTGTGTCGACAATCTGACCGCCGTGGAGCGTCTCCCGTGACCGCGCCGCCGTGACGTCGACTCGGCTCTTCGTGACGCTTCCGTCGCACCTGCAGCCGTAACGACGCACCGTGACATGGCTGACGTGCCGCCCGAAATCGCGGCGGTGTTCTCCGGCGCTTCCCACTGCCTTCACGTACGCACACAGGCGCCGTAGACGTTAACGACGGTGCCGCCCGCAAATGTTGACGATGTTCTTCTCGGCGCGTCGCCATCGTAGCAGAGGTTTATTGTTGATGACGGGCCGCCGTAGGCCGCCGTCACGTATCTGCCGCCGAACGGTGAGCGTGTTCTTCTCTCGACAACATTGCCAGTGTTCGTGCGTCGCCATGCTTCGTGTGCCGGGGAATTCATTACCAACCGTCTGCATGGACAGCGAACTTGACCCGTGACCACCGTCGTGATGCCGTATGGTTCGCCGTCGATCGTGACTCGAAATCGCCCGCTCGTCGTGCTCTTGACACCACCTGCCGCCGTATAGGTGTTCGTCGCACCCTGCTGCAGCCCGATGCCGTTCGCATTCTCCATGAGGACGAGATTGCTTATGCTTCGTATGTCTTGATCCGGCGCGTTGAACTTCTCGGCGTTGACGTCGAGCTTCCTCAATCGAGGTTCCCCTGTCGCGCAGATTGAAGACGCAATACAGGCGTACTCTGCGTGAGCGCATGGCTGTTAAGGTTGAACTTGAGATGATCAAAGTTCTTGATGTTGCCAGCCCTGTGCGTTCGTATTGATGTTCAGGTGTTGTCTGTCATCCGCCTTGTTGCCGCCGAAGACCGTGCCCCGCGATGTTCGTGCCTGCGGCGAGGGCTCGCTCTGGGCCGCCGCGGTTGGGCGGTGTTGCGTGAGCTTGCCCGAGACCGTTCCGGTGAAAGCCGCCGTAGATGTCGCCCGATGCGTCGCCGCCCGTAACGGTGACGGTGCTCGCTGTCGCACTGCCCGTCGCCGCGCACGTCGCCGCAATGTGGCTGCGTGAGACGCGTTTCCTGTGACGGGCCGCCCTATGATCTCGACGCTTGTTCTTCGTCGCGCGTCCCGTTTGCGCCTGCGGCACTCAGCGATGCGCCGTAGGAAGCTGCCAAAGTTGACTGGCCGCGGCATCGAGCGTGGCGGTGTTTTCCGTAGCGCTTCGCGATTTCGTGCGCACCTACCTCAGCACCGCGGGCGTTGAGGAGTGTTCGCGCCCGCGTTGAGGATGAGGGCTGTTCTTTTTCGGCATCGCCCGTGGTCTTTCAAGACACCTACGTCGCGCGCGAAGAAGTTTTCAGCCTGGGCCGCCCGTAAGCCGCCACTGCGTGAGACGTGCCGCCCGATACTGTCCGGCTTGTTGTTCTGCACCTTGTTGCCAGGCGCTTCGATGCACTGGCCGCATGCTTCGGCTCGTGCCGTCCGCCGCCGTGAAACGCGGCATTCTAGCTGTTCTGGAATTTGGTATTCTTCACAGATCTGATGGAAATTCGCAGCGTTCGCCGTATGATTGTCCGATGTGTCGATGACGGTACTCAAGTGCCTTGCGTTCTTTCTTTCGCGCCACGGTGCGAAGCGTATGAGTGTTCGTCGCGCCCTTCACGCGGCTGATGCCGTTTTGCGTTCTCCATAGGCTTGACACGGCGGTAGGCCTCACGTAGCTCTTCGGCGCGGCGGCGGGGAGTCGTCGTGTCGACTTCGAGCTTCGACCAGTCCTGGGTTCGTCGTCTGCACGCCTCCCGTGAGCCTGCCGGAGAACGTTCGCGGGGTTGAGCTCTCGCGCTCTTCAGGGAGTGAGCGATGCTTTCAAAGGTTCTCTGATGTTCACGCCCGCTTTGGGCGGTGGTCTTGACGTTCGGGGTATTTCCCGAAACGTCCGCCTTATTGCCGCCATGGATCGTGCCGCGACAATCGCGCGTATACTCGTGCCGTTGCCGAGGTTGACGGTGTTGTCCGTGGTCTTGCGAGCCGTTCGTGAAGCCGCCGTAGATGTCGCCACATGACCGTGCCGCTCGGTAACGGTGCTCTGCTTCGCACTGCCCCGTCGCCGCGCCGTCGGCAATGTGGCTGTACCGTGGGCGTTTCCTGTGACGGAGCCGCCCTTGATCTCAACCTGTGTTCTTCGTCGCGCTTCCCGTTGCGCCTGCCGCACTCAGCGATGCGCCGTAAGAGCTGCCGTTGACTGTACCGGCGTTTGAGCGTGGCGGTGTTTTCGTAGCGCTGCCCGATTTCGTGCGCACCTCAGCACCGTAGGCGTTGAGTGTTCGCGCCCGCGTTGGTGATGAGTCTGTTCTTTTCGGCGTCGCCCGTGGTCTTGGGGTTGCCGTGGGCGTCGCAACTCGGTGTTCGAGACGAGGTCCGCCGCGCGACAAGCGTCGCTGCCGCCGTCAGGTCAGCTTGTTGTTCTGCACCTTGTTGCCGATGCGCTGAGCGTCCGCCCCATGCGTCCGTGGCCGTGCCGCCTAGCGTAAGTCGCCGTGTTGTTCTGAAGCGGTAGTCCTCTGAGGTGAGATGTTTCTGGGTCGTCGCGCTGTTGCCGTCGGTCGCGATGTCGGCTTCGTGATCCGACCGAATGGATCACGGCCGCGCGTTCCGTCGTGCTGTAGTTCGCAAGGTTGATGTTGTTCGCCGTATGGCGTATGAGCGTCAGGATCGTGTCGCTCGTGGCACTTGCATTGAGGCTATCGAGATTGTCGACGTGAAGTTTCTTCCAGTCGAGGCTCGTCGCGCCGCCGATTCAGGGGTCAGAGGGTGTCGCCTGTCGCGATATGGCTGCTCGTCGCTGTGAAGTTGACCGTGTCGAGTTCTTGATGTTGCTCGCCCGTCACAGAGTCGTGAAACGTTGAGCGTGTTGTTCGTGGCGGTCGGCTTGCTGCCGCCGTAGATCGTGCCGATCGTCGTGCTCGAAGCGACGGCGTTCGTCGCCGTGCCGAGGTTGACGGTGTTGCCCGTGGTCGCACCTGTGCCATTCGTGAAACCACCGTAAACGTCGCCATCGAGCCGCGTGGTGGCACGGTGTTGCCGTGGCCTTCCCGTCGCCGGGCATGGGAAGATAGCCGCCATAGACCTTGCCGTAGCCTGCGCCCGTGACGGCGCCGCCGATCGTGACCTTGTTGCCGTGGCGCTGCCCGTCTGCACAGGTGAAGCCGCCGTAGATGGTGCGCACCGTGCCTGCATGAGGTTGACGGTGTTGTTTCCCGTAGCTGTCGTTTCTTTCGCCGCGGCCGTCGTGCCCGTGCCTGCCGTCCAGCCACCGTAGGCGTCGCGATGCGTCGTGCCGTTGATCGTGAGCGTGTTGTGCGTCGTCGTGTTGCCGATGACGGGCACGACCGCTGCGAATGTCTGCGAGAGCATTTCCTGTCGTCGGCGTCGTATTGGCGTCGCGAACTGGTAGCCGCCGTAGGGGATCTGCTTCGCCGTCGCCGTGTTCGTGTCGGTGTCGATGGTGTATTCGTGCGTGCCGGTCGAGGAGATTTCTTTCGCGCCCGTGTAGTGGCCGACGTTGATGCCGTCATGTTCTGCAGAGGACGGACTGCCCGCTCGGCGCGTTGCCGTGTGCTTGAACTTGCTCCAGTCGAGTTCGTCACCGCGCCGCCGACGAGGTTCAGCATGGGAGTTTGCTGGCTGAATGTCGCGTTGAAGTTGAAATTGACCATGCCGAAATTGGCGATGTTGCCCGCCGTAACGCATTGGTGTTGACGTTGAGGACGTTGTTCGTCGCTGCCCTGGTTGCCGCCCGAGATTGTGCCCGTGACGATGAGTAGCGGCGTTCGTCGAAATGCCGCTGCCGAGGTTGACGGTGTTGCCCGTCGGCAGCGCCCGACGCCGTGAGTCCGCCGTAGACATTGCCGCCGACGGTTCCGCCGTTGAGGCTTAGCGTATGACCCGTCGCCGCGCCCGTGCCGGCGGTCTGCTCGCCGTAGACGTCACCCGTAACAGCGCCGCCCGTCAGCGTGACTCTTGCTGCCCGTGGCGCTTCCCGCACCCGATCGCGACATCGCTGCCGTGAGACAGAGCCTGCGATCGTACCGCCCGGACCTTTGACTTCGCTGTCCGAAGAGAGCCGCTTCCCGCCGTATGGGCACCATAAAGAGGCCGCTCAAGCTGCCGTTCGCAACTTCGGCCTTGTTCTTCCTCGCGGTTCCCGCAGCCGCTGCACAGCGAGATCTGCGCCGTGACGGAGCCGCTGATCGTGCCGCCCGTGATCTTGACGCTGTTTTCTTCCGCGCTGCCAGCAGCCGCACTGACCTTTTGCGCCGTAGGCATTGGCAATCGTGCCGCCTCGGACTTCGAGCGCGTTCTTCTTCGCCGTTCCTGCCGTCGTCTGGAAGGTGCCGTCGGTGTTGTGCTTCTTGTTCTCGACGAGGCCGCCGTAAGCCGCCGTATTGAGCGTGCCGCCTGCGACGATGAGCTTTGTTGTCCGTGACGGTCTGGCCGCTCGCCGTACGCCCTGCCCATGCTTCATCGTGTGCAGGCGTCTCGTTATGCGTCGCCGTATGATTGCGGAAGCGGAAGCCGTCGACGTAGACGTCCTGCGCGGAAACCGAGCCGGTCGCCGTGTCGATGATGTATTCGAAGTCGCCGACGATCTTCTCTTTGGCTCCGATCGGCAATAGGTGTCCGTCGTGCCCTTCGTGAAGCTGATGCCGAACCGCTTTGTGCAGCGCCGTGAAGAGACGTGCGTTGTATGTGCTCGGCGTGAACGGATGATAGCTGCCGGGCACGACCGACGCCCGCCCAATCGAGGCCGTTCGTCGCACCACCGTTGAGCATGAGGGCTGATCGGTCTGGCGATCGTCCCAGCTGCCGAGGTTGAACTTCATCTTACCAAAGTTCTTGATGTTGCGCGCCGTCAGGCTCTTGCGTTGACATTGAGCAGGTTGTCCGTAAAGACGCGTCGTTCGTCGTGCCGCTCGCCGCGCCGCCATAGAGGAAGACATTGCTTGCAACGTGGTCGATGCCAGAGATCCGTCACTCTTGCCAAGGTTGATGGTGTTGCCGCCTCGCCCGTACCGTTCGTGTAGCCGCCGTGAGATTTCGTTGCTGCCGCCAAAGCGTGCCGCTCTCGATGATTGATCGTGCCGCGAGGCGTTGCCCGCCGACACTTTATTCGGCGGCGTGAGTGCGGCATTCGTCGCGATGTAGCCGCGCCATAAGAGCTTGCCACTCGCATTGAGCGTGCCGCCCTTGATATTGACGGTGTTGTTCTTCGCGTCGGCGTTCTTCGTGTGTGTCGACAGCCATCGGGATCATCTTCATCCGTCGGGTGAAGAAAGCAGATTCTCGCCCTCGGTATAGCCGCGTCCAGCCCGTCGTTACAGAAGCGCCGTCAGGAGATTCCAGCGTATTGAAATCCGAGCCGCCATTCAATGCCTTCGCTATAGCCCTGCACGCACCGTGAGTGAAAAGAAAGAGGCGTCGAGACCATTCTTTTGAGAGTTCAGCGTATTGTGGTTCGTCGTATTGCCATAGGTAGAGATACCCGCATGGATGTCAGCGTGGCACTGCTCGTCGTCGGCGTTTCCGTGGCATTCTGGAAACGGTTGCCGTCGAGTGTGAGAACGGAAGCAGACACCGTACCCGTAGCCCGTCACATTCGCCTTCTTGCAAAGTTCGTAGTCGCCAACTGTGCCAGCAAGCGATGGCGCATAGTTATCGAGTGTGATTCCGCCTCCGTATATAAGGTGAGCGTCGATTGTATTAATGACCGTTCGCAGACAATGCTCGAACCCACGCAGGAAGTCCGGTAATACGAATATTTTTCCAGTCAAAAGCCTGTGATACTGGATACTGTACATTAAGCATCATGATCGCGAAGCAATGCTCGAACTGAGGTCGAACTGCATCTTCTCAAAGTTGTAGATTGCGCACGCTCCGTTGTCCTGGAGATGACTTTGAGCGTGTTTCCCGTCCTTACATCCACACTCGCATTGTCACTTGCCTCCCAATCGTACAAATACAAATAACTATAAGGATAGCTGGTTGTCGGTCCCGACACGGTTACCGTGTTATTCCGTAACATGCCATGTTTTGCCCAGCCGCCATACGCGTACGCTGGATCATGCGGGTTGTTATTTTTCAGGACAATCTCATTTCCTGGCATCCCCTGCAGGCGACTGCGTATAGCCGTAGAATCTGATGATCGATAATCATCGGTTCCCGTCACGGTCAACTTGTTCTTGGTCGTCGTATTCCCGAGGCGTCGATGTCCCTCCGTGCATATGCACTGCACTATTTGAATACAGGATCGTATTGACGGTTACGTCCGCATTTTTGAACTTATTTCCTTCGAAACAGATTTTCTGTCGCCGTTACCGACCCTGTCCTGTCGCATTGGAACGAATCCCATACTCAAAATCTCGCGATTGTTCCCGCCACTGCATAATTGGTCAGATTCAAAGCTCCGCCACTATAGAGCGTCACCTTTTTCGATCCTGTCGCTCCCTGTCATCCAGTCGGCAGCACCCGTAACACTGATATTGCTCCGCGAAGGTCTGCGATGTCGAGGTCATTACTTTGAGCATCGTATCACCCGAAGCAATGCTCGAACTAGGTCAGAACTGCATCTTCTCAAAATTGTGGAGTTTCCTGCGCTCCGTTGTCCTGGAGATGACTTTGAGCGTGTTCCCCGTCCTTACATCCGCGCTCGCATTGTCACTTGCTCCACCGTACACGTACAGATAACTCTGAGGATAGCTGGTTGTCGGTCCCGACACGGTTACCGTGTTATTCGTATGCTGTTGCCATGTTTGCCCAGCCGCTACGCGTACGCGCTGGATCATGCGGGTTGTTATTCTTCAGGACAATCTCATTTTCCTATGGCATCCCCTACAGGCGACTGCGTATAACCGCCGTAGAATCTGTAATGCGATAATCATCGGTTCCCGTCACGGTCAGCTTGTTCTCGGTCGTCGTATTCCCGAGCGTCGATGTCCCTCCGTACATATGCACTGCTATTTGAATGCAGGATCGTATTGACGGTTACGTCCGCATTTTTTGAACTTATTTCCTTCAAAATAGATTTCTGTCGCCGTTACCGACCCTGTCCCTGTCGCATTGGAACGATCCTACTCGAAATCTCCCGCGATTATTCGCCATGCCGATTGGTCAGGATTAAAAGCTCCCGCCACTATAGAGCGTCACCTTTTTCGATCTGTCGCTCCCGTCATCCAGGTCGGCGACACCCGTAACACTGACATTGCTCCGCGGTGCTGCTGCCGTCGGATGCTGTACTTTGAGGCATCGTATCACCCAGAAGAATGCTCGAACTGAGATCCGAACCATCTTCTCAAAGTTATGAATTGAGCACGCTCCGTTGATCGCTGGAGACGACCTTAACATGTTCCCGTCTTCATCCGCGCTCGCATTGTGCTGGCTCCACCGTACCGTACAAATAACTATCAGGATAGCTGGTTGTCAGTCCGGGCTTGACACGGTGACCGTGTTGATCGTGCGTACTTTGCCCGGCCGCCATACGCGTACGCTGGATCATGCGGGTTGTTATTCTTTCAGGACAATCTCGTGCTATGGCACTCCCCTACAGGCGACTGCGTATAGCCGCCGTAGAATCGTAATTGCGATAATCATCGGTTCCCGTCACGGTCAGCTTGTTCTTGGTCGTCGTGTTCCGAGCGTCGATGTCCTCCGTACATATGCACTGCACTATTTTGAATGCAGGGGATCGTAATGACAGTTACGTCCGCATTTTTGAACTTATTTCCTTCGATAGATTTCGTCACCGTTACCGACCCTGTCCTGTCGCATTGGAACGAATCCCATACTAAAATCTCCGCGATTGTTCCGCCACTGCATAATTGGTCAGATTCAGCTCCGCCACTATAGAGCGTCACCTTTCGATCCCGTCGCTCCCGTCATCGGTCAGCAGCACGCGTAACATTATATTGCTCCACGCTGAAGGTTTGCGATGTCGGATCCGTTACTCTGAGCATCGTATCGCCGAATCAATACTCGAACTGAGGTCGAACTGCATCTTCTCAAAGTTGTAGAATTGCTCTCGCCCGTTCTCGCGGAACGACCTTAAGCGTGTTCCCCTCTTTACATCCGCACTCACATTGTCACTTGCTCCACCGTACAAATACAGATAACTCTGAGGATAGCTGGTTTGTCAGGTCCGACACGGGTTACCGTGTTGTTCGTAGCGTGCTACTCGTCTGCCCAGCCGCTATACGCGCAGCGCTGGATCATGCGAGGTTGTTATTCTTCAGGACAATCTCATTTCCTATGGCATCCCCCTACAGGCGACTGCGTATAACCGCCGTAGAATCTGGTACGATAATCATCGGTTCCGTCTCGGTCAGCTTTGTTCTTGGTCGTCGTATTCCCGAGCGTCGATGTCCCTCCATGCATATGCACTGCTGTGACTATGAATATGGATCGTATTGGCGGTTGCGTCCGCATTTTTGAACTTATTTCCTTCGAAATAGATTTCTGTCGCCGTTACCGACCCTGTCTGTCGCATTGGAACGGATCCCATACTCGAAATCTCCGCGATTGTTCCCGCCACTGCATAATTGGTCAGATTCAAGCTCCCGCCACTATAGAGCGTCACCTTTTTCGATCCTGTCGCTCCGTCATCCAGTCGGCAGCACCCGTAACACTGATATTGCTCCACTTGAAGGTCTGCGATGTCGGGTCATTACTTTGAGCATCGTATCACGAAGCAATGCTCGAACATGCGAACTGCATCTTCTCAAAATTGTGGTTCCTGCGCTCCGTTGTCCTGGAGATGACTTTGAGCGTGTTCCCCCGTCTTCATCCGCACTCACTACTATTGCTGGCTCCACCGTATAAATACAGATAACTCTGAGGATAGCTGGTTGTCAGTCCCGACACGGTGACCCGTGTTGTTCGTGGCATTGCCTTGATCCGACCATCCACCATACGCATACGCGGGATCGTGCGGATTATTGTTGTCGTAGAAAAATACTGTTATATGTAAGGCGCCAGCTCAACCTGCGTGTATCCGCTATAAAGCTTATAGTACCGATAATCAAACACCCACCTACAGTCAACTTGTTTCCGGTTGTTGTTCCCCTGCAACAGTCTCTCTACCGCCATAGGCAGTACCACCGCCATAGCGGCAACGGATTCCTGCATCATACGTCACATCCCGCCCGTCACATCCAGCAGCATCAACATGTTCAAGAGACCAGTTGTCACGATGCAAAGCAACCGCCAGCAAGCGCTTTCCAGCGTTTGTTTGCCCTCTTGAACATGACTTTCTCCCTTTCCCATGAGCTCAGGTGTTGGTGCTCATAGACTTTATAGTCCATTATATCGCATTAAATTTGATAGTCAGTGCTCGCTGAAGTTCTGTGGATTTACACAAAAAAGAACGCCGTGTCGACAGCGCTACTTAAACTATTCTCCTAATTTTACTTACATTAAGAAAAATTGTAATCTTTGACTGCATCATCTGCGTGCCCCATGCTCTTGCAAGCAGGCTGTGCAATCTGCCGATCTCTCGGATCTTGTCCATGGAAATGTCTGCACACGCGCGATCATTTCCAGCGGCAGCTCTCTTTCAGCATCCCGAGGACGACTGCAATGCTTTCGCTCTTCGACCGCTCCATGCCGCGCCCATGCCGCGCTCCATGCCGCGCTCATGCCGCGCTCCGCGCTCCATGCCGTCGGCTTCTTTCATAAGTTCTCTGCGAAATCGCGAGTTTTTCATCGCTTCACCATAGCGCTCGCTCCTTCCTCCGTCTCTTTGAAGTACCTCATTCGTTCCGCCAGCACGTCATAGTACATGCTCTTCCGGCCGCGTACAGTGAAAGTCGTGCATCAGCCTGCCCAGCGGAGTATCTTCATCTGCCATCGCGCTATTGACGTCGATGATATGCGATCCATCGTCGAGCTTTGCCGCTTCCTTCAATCGTCGCCGACTATAAATCGGCAACCCTTCGCCAGACATCCGTCTCCGTAATGAAGATCACATACGACTCGGGCAATTCATTGTAATCCTCGCCCGCACATGCAGGGCATTGGCGTCCATCAGGCTCGCGTTGTATCTGGCTCGTCGCTTGCCGCTCCTCTGCCGCCTCGCTGAATCTCAATGTCGAATTCTGCCCGTCCGCCCCATGCATGGATGTCCAGTCGCACGCTGCGACCCTGTAGGATTCTTCAGCGTATCCTGCACGATTGCTTTCCGTCGCCTGATCTGCGGCTTATCCAAGATGATCTGCAGGAGCAGGTCGACGCATGCTGAAACTGCGGAAGACTGCCGTCGTGAAAGTCGTCATCGAGCAGGCGGAATCCTGCCAGAACCTTCTAGGAACCTCTGCCGCCATTCTTCGTTCTCGCTCCAAGTCATAGCTTCTCTCCCATTTTGTTTCTTTTGTTATACTAGAAGTCTCCGCGCGGCAAGGAAATGAGCCGCCTCTCCCTCGCGTCGCTCACCGCACCTTTTTCGCATAGATGCCGAAAGAGCGGCACATCGTCATAGCGGAAGGCTCTCGTCACCATGCACAAGGGACGCGATGTCGGTGTCGTATTGCACGGAAAAAGCCGAGCTTTAGAAGTGCACGTCCCAAAGGGACGGCGGTGCGTGCTGACGCGAAGCTCGTCTTTGATCTTGTTGCATTCAACGAGGGCGCCTCGCCGATGCCCGTGTACAGAATCGAGCATCCGCTGCTGAAAATGTCGCCTCTCCGTAATCCGAATCGAAGTTCAGAAGCATGCCGCCCGCTCCTGAGCACGCGATGCCATTCGCGGTACGCCTCCATCGCATCGGGCGGCGTCCATGTGAGGTTGCGGCTGATGACGCATCAGAAGAATTCGTCCGAAAAGTCGAGCTGCTGCGCGTTCATTTTCCGAAGATCGGCCCGGCAGCCGAACGCCGCGGTTCTTCTGCGCTTCATCGATCATGCCCGCCGACATGTCGATGCCTGCCCGTGACCTCATGTCGCCATGCGCGTAAGCAGCACAACAGAAAGCTGCACCCGTGCCGACGTCGAGGATGCGCGGCTTTTCTCTCGGGCAAATGAGACGCTATGAACTTCTGCCAACCGTGCAGCGTCGGAGCCTTCGAGTTTCCTTCGCCGCACGGCGAGAACTTCAGGCTCCTCGCGTCCCAGTAACTTTCATGCGCCTTTCCAGCGCTTCTTCCTTCTGCAGCATTTCCTGCGTTTTTCATCTATATTCTCCTGCTCCTAGAATTCCTCGTTGATTGGTCACCGTGTACGCATAAAAAGCAGGGAGACGAAGAAGCGCCTGCGGCGCTTCTCCATATCCCTGCTTTTCTTCGGCTTTTCTTAAAACAAGCTCCAGCAGCGCCATCGGCGCGGCAGCATCACTGCGACCAGGGGCCGAGCTTCAGGATGCGCGTGTGCCGCCCGGACGCTCCGTGTGCTTTGCAGCGATATCGCTGAAAAGCTTGCCGGACTGCTTCTTCATCGCCAATATCGGCAATCGCCTGACGACGGGCGGCAAGGGTCGCCACGCTTTTGCCAGCGTGATGAGCTTTCCGCAAGGCTGCTGGACTTCGCTTCGCCTTCCGTCGTCTCGATGCGCTCTGCGAAGAAGGAGGCCAAGATGCTGCCGGAAGAGTGCCTTGCGGGCACTCGAGTTACGCCCTAATTTTCTATAGCTCATGGTTTATCCTCTCTGTGCTTCTTCTTTCTTCAATGTCAAGTCGTACTCTTCAGCTGCTTGACTCTTCCGAGATTTCTACCCGAGGTTCCTGACCTTCATCACGTCTTCTTCCGTCTTCGAGACAGATCTGCGACCGTATTGATGTTCGCACGCTCAAGCAGTTGAAGAGCGAACAGAGGTCAAGATCGTCAATCGTCGTCTCAAGAACCTTGGAAGCGTCCGGCTCCTCAGGCTCGGGAGAATAAACTCTCCCTTCCTCAATCTCTGGAATGCCCGCCATATTTTGAAGAGCTTAAAAGTGCGGAGATGAGGATAGTCGCCGCGCGGCTCACGCCTCTTCGGGGCGGATGGAGCCATCCGTCCACACTTCAGGATGAGCTTGTCAGAGTCGACGTTGCCGCGCGTGTCTGCACGGTGTGGTTGACGCGCTGAATCGGGAAAAGATGGAGTCGATCGGACGACGCCGATGACATGATCGGGCTTCTCATTTTTCTCCGCTGCCACATAGCTTTGCCGCGTTCGACGGCTTGCGTCCATCACCGTCCTCCGTTAAAGCGTCCGCGATGTGAAGATCGGTTTCAAGAGCTCAACGTCGGGATCGGTGATGATGTCCGCCGCCGTGACTTCCTTCTCACCCCTTGACATCGAGGCGAAGAACGCGCGCTCTTCGCTGTACATCTTGAAGCAGAGCGACTTTGAGGTTCAGCACGATGTTCGTCACATCGCGGACGCCCGGAATGGTGGAAAACTCTGTGCAGTACGCCGTCGATGCGGATCGAGAGTGATCACGCAGCGCCCGGCAGGATGACAAGAGGATGCGCCGCAAGCTGTTGCCGAGTCGTGCCGTAGCCACGCTCCAAAAGGCTCGCAGACAACTTCCCGCAACGATTATCTTCGCTGATTTCCACCATCTCGATCTTTGGCTTTTTCGATCCTCGATCATCTGGGATAACCCTCCTCCATTGTTCCTGCGAGTCAATCATATTGAAAATACCGGCAAGAGATTATCTGGTGTCAGCTCGACGATCGCCTGCTCGTTGACGGGACGTCGGTCTCATCGCGGCTCGGATAGCGCGTGACCGTACCGCTGACTTCGGCACCGTCGGCGGTACAAAGCCGCGGGAAGGTTCAGAGGCTTGTAGTTCTCGGCGAGCGCCTTGAACGCATCTGAGCGGCTTCTCATCGATCGTGATCTCATCTTCGGCACGAACGAGCGCAGACGGAATGTCGAGGCGCTTGCCGTTGACACGGATGTGACCGTGCGTCACGAGCTGACTGAGCCTGACGGCGCGTCTGCGCGAGACCGAGGCGGTATACGACGTTGTCGATGCGACGCTCCAGAGACCGAGGAGGTTTCTCACCCGTGACGCCAGCATCGTCTTCGCCTTTTCAGTACTTGCGGGAACTCTTTTCCAAAACGCCGTAGATGAACTTCGCTTTCTGCTTTTCCCCTGAGCTGCATGCTGCCATACTCGCTGACCTTGCGGGCTCCGGCGGCGCGGCTGACGCTGGACTGGCGGCTGATGCCGACCATGCTCCGGCTCAATGCCGAGCGAACGGCACCGCTTGAGGGTTGCGGATCTCATCAATAGCCATATTTCTTCTGCACCTCCATCAAACTCTTCTGCGCTTCGGCGGACGGCAGCCGTTGTGCGAATCGGGTGACGTCCCTGATCATGTTGACTTCAAGACCCGTCGCCTGCAGGGAGCGGATTGCGGCTTCATGGTCGGCGCCGGGGCCCTTGACGCAGACCTCGACCTGCTTCAAGCCATGCTCCATCGCGGCCTTCGCCGCGACTTCCGCCGCCATCTGTGCGGCGAACGGCGTGCTCTTTTCGGAGCCGCGGAAGCCGAGGGCGCCCGCGCTCGCCCACGAGAGGCGTATCGTCGCTCTTGTCCGTCAGCGTGACGATCGTGTTGTTGAAGGTGGAGCTGATATGCGCAACGCTATTCAATGTTCTTGCGGTCTTTTTCTTCGTCCGTCGTTTTCTTTACTGCCACTCAATGACCCTCCCTTTTGTTTGTCCTTCTTCTTGCCTGCGATGGCCTTGCGGGACCTTCCTCGTGCGGGCGTTGTTCTTCGCGTTCTGTCCGCGCACGGAAGTCCGGGCGGTGACGACGACCGCGGTAGCAGCCGACATCGACGACGCTTGATCGCCATCTGACGCTCACGGCGAGCATCGCCCTCGACGATCGCTTCCTGTCGATGACGTCGCGCAGTTTCACGACTTCGTCTTCCGTCAAGTCGCGCGTCGCGCGTGTCGGGGATTGACGCCCGCCAGCTTCAGAAGCTTCGGGAGGTCGTCAGGCCGATCCCATAGATATATGTCAAAAGCAATCTCGATTCTCTTGTCACGCGGTAAATCCACACCGGCGATACGTGCCATAGAAAAGCACCTCCTTAACCCTTGTCTCTGCTTGTACTTCGGGTCGCAAATGACCATGACGCGTCCCTTGCGCTGATGATCTTGCATTTTTCGTCAAATCCGTTTGACGGACGGCGACTTTCATTGACTTTGCCTCCTTCTGCGCTGCCTGCCGAATAGCGGCCGCGTCTGCATTTAAACGATAGGTGATGCGGCCGCGCGTCAGGTCGTCAGGCGTAAAGCTCAATCGTGACCTTGTCGCCCGGGGAAGGATGCGGATGAGAATTCCTACGGATCTTCCCGGACGTGCGCCGAGACGACGTGACCGTTTTCCAGCTCGACTTGAAACATCGCGTTGGGCAGCGCTTCCAGCACCTTTGCCCCTCAACTCGATTACATCTTGTTTTGACATGAGCTCTCCCTCTGAAATTGGGTTAGGGCGAAAGCCGTCCATCTTCCGTGAAAGGAGCGTTCCGCATCAGCGTCGCCCATGCCCAACATCGTGTTTTCTCGGACGCCAAACCCGCGCTCGCCGTGACGTTTCTCGCGTCTTTATCGTTCGGTGGCTCTCGGACACGCAGTCCTTCGTTACGGCGGCGACGCGGCGGCCTGACATCGTCAATGGCCTGTCTGCCGTCGATCTCCTTGAACGCCTGCCTTCTCGTAGTAGGCGATCAAGCATTCGTCTGCGCTCGTAAACGGAGAGACGATCTTCATCGTCCCTGCTGTCATCTGCACGCTGGTAGAGGTCGCCTGCGCATGTGTCGACTAAACCGCCTTTCTCGGGCGAGAACTGCAGCGTCGCGCCGCAGGATGTGCAGATGCGGCGTCCGACGCACGCTCGATGAGGTCCGCCGGCACCGTGATGTTGAGGGCTGCGGTGAGGTAGCCCAGCTCTTTGAGGATGCCCGTAGGCATCCGCCTGCCCACCGTGCGCGAAAACCTCGAGGATGAAGCCCTTCTTGCAGTCGGGTTTCGCGAGCCGCCTTTACGATGCCGATCGTGACCGGTCCGCACGAGCTTGCGGCGTCCCATGCAGGCTTCGCCTGTCAGCCAGCTCCGTCCCTCCTTCACGGTGGCGCGGAACATGTCGCCCGTCGAGTATGCGGAATGCCGGAATTCTTTTCACGAGATTGGCCTGTCGCGTGCCTTTGCCGGCGCCCGGCGGACCCATTACCAGGATATGCATCAAAGGACCCTCCTATTTCTATGAAAACCTTGGTACGTGCGTGACCACTCATGGATTTTGATCTGCTTTATCGTGTTCAGCGCAACCCGATGACGATGAGCAGCGCCGCCGAAGTACACACCCTGATGTGGGTCGCGCCCGACGAGTTCGCAGCACTGATGAATGCGAAGAAGAACGCGCCTGCCAGCGTGATGCGCGTCTTGACAGTATCGATATTCTTCCGTCGGCTTGCCCGGGCGCATGCCCGGGATGAAGCCACCGTATCGGTTCTCTGCCATATCCAAATATCTTACAGTAACCGCGGTATAAAAAGTACGTGAAGAAGATGATGGCGGCGCTAGATGCTTGTCTGCAGCGGTGTGCCCACATAGAAAATAACCGGCAGCGTGGTCACCGTGTGAACTTCAACAGCGGGCGACGATACTGAAACATCGCTATGATGACGCAAAGATGATTGGGATGACTCGCATGATTGACCTTTCTCAGCGGGATATGGCTGAACTTCCGCGCACGTCTTTTTCCGACGTACCTGTTTGCGTAGGAAATCGACTCGTGCGTTGCCCTCGTTTGTATGACGAAACACGATCATCAAGAGAGCGATGACGGCAAAAGACGAAAGTGCTGAACATGGATCGTCCCCGCTCAGAATAACTGTAGATCGTGCCGATTCTTCGGCAACAAGCACGATACCGCAAAGATGATAATATGATGCCGCTTCCGGACGCTGTTCGCCGGATTTTGCTCGCCGATCCACAGAGGAATATCGCGCCCCCGTCAAGGTGATCGCGATGATCAGAATGAGACGGGATTGGGATTCAAGATCGCCTGCTTCAGACCGATCGACATGCCGACAGCTCCCGGAAAAAGGCGAGCCACGGTCATAGCGTGTGACCTCGTCGTTTTCTTGTGCCCTTCCTGCCCCTTCTTTTGGACCATTGTTCCAGCGGAATGACAACCGTAGAAGCTGCACGATGATCGACGCGTATGTACGGCGATGCTCATCGCAAAGATGGAAAACTTGCTGAATGCACCGCCGAAAAGAGATCCAACAGGCCGAACAGGTTGCCCCGTGGCAAACAGCTGTTCAATGGCCGACGGATCAACGCCCGGCACAGGAATGTGCGTACCGAGCCGGAACACGGCGAACATGACGAGCGTGAAGATGACCTTCTGTCTTAGCTCCGAATCTTGTAGATGTTGCAGTACATGAAAACAATCAGATCACTCGACTTGTCCAGCCTGCCGCCTTGACTCTTTTTCTTCCGCCGACTTCGATGAAGCCGTTGGCTGCAGACCGTGAGCTTCTTCGTGAGTCTCGCCCTCGCCGAGGATGCGGATGCCGTCGCGGACGTTCTTCAGGATGCCCTCGACGAGTGCGACGGGATCGACGACAGCGCCGTCCTCAAAGCGGTTCAAGGTTTCGATGTTGACCTCCGCATAAATCTTGCAGAACACATTGCTGAAGCTGCGCTTGCGAAGCCTACGGTAGATCGGCATCTGGCCGCCTTCGAGCCCGTGCGGGACGCCGCCGCCGCTCCTCGAATTCTGACCCCTGTGCCCGCGGCCTGCGGTCTTGCCATGTCACCGCTGCCGATGCCGCGCCCCACGCGGTTGCGCGTCTTTTGGAGCAGCGCCGGGGACAATTCATGTAACTTTCACGCTGTTGCAACCTCCTTGTTCTTCTATATGCTCGACCTTCACGAGATGTCTCGACCCAGATCTGTCCTTCAATGCGTCGTTCATCTCACGCTCCACCGACGAGTTGAGCTTACAAGTCCGACGAACGAACGGTATCTCTCGCGTCTCCGGGACGACCGATGAGGCTCCTCGTAAGAGTGATTTCAACCTTGCCATCGAACTTCCTCCTTTAACCTAAGAGGTTCCTGCACCGTCTCGCGCAGTTCAGCGACCGCTTCAGCACGCTTGATTGCTCGAGACCCTCGACCGTGCGCGAACCATGTTGTTCGGATTCGACGAGCAAGGAGCTTCGTAGGATGTCGCGAATGCCCGAAGCTCAAGACGGCGCGCGCAGGCTCGCCCGCGATGACGCCGTACCTTGGCGGCGGGCTTCAAGAGCACGCGGCCTGCACCGAAGATGCCGATCATCTCGTGCGAATCGTCGTATCCTTTCAAGAAACCCCGATGATTCTTCTTCGCGTCCTCAATGCCCTTTCAGATTGCTCGGCACTCGCCTTGCCGAGGCCTGCGCCAACCTTGCCCTTCTGCTGCCCACGACCACGAGGGCGCTGAAGGAAAACGGCGGTCGCCCTGACGACTTTTGGCGACGCGGTTGATGTGGAAACGACCTTCTCCTCAAATTCAGGAGTCCGTTCGGTCCCGTCGCCCGTCATGGTTCCCGGTCCATTCTAGCCATTCATTTACTCCTTTGCAAGTCAGACTTTGAGGTCCCGCCGCGCGCTGTCCCGCGAGCGCGCACGCGACCGAGGTAGATGTAGCCCCGCGGTCAAGAGACAACCTCAGTGATGCCTTTTCGGGCGTACGCATGGCGACAGCAGCGCCGACAGCCTTCGCGGCCTCGATGTTGCGCCGTGGTTCGAGAGTCCCTTGTCCTTCGAACTCGCTGACGAGGCGTCACGCCCTTCTCGTCGTCAATCACCCGGCGCGTAGATGTTCGAGGCTTCACACGTTGAGGCGCGGACGCTCTGCCGTGCCCGAAACGTAGGGTTACGACGCAGGGTGGCGCCTGCCTCTGCCTTGTTCTTGTCTGCCTTGATCAGCTCATGGTCACTCCTTTCCCTTGTTGCCTTTATTTCTTCGCTGGCATCGGCCTTACTGACGCTTGCGGCGGATGCGTTTCGCCCTCGTACCGATGCCTTGCCCTTGTACGGTTCAGGGCAGACGATAGCTGCGGATCTTTGCGGCGATGGCGCGGACAGCCCTTGTCGATGCCCGAAACGACGATGCCGTCGCGCGCGCGTCAAGGGCGTACGCCTGCGGCGGCTCGATACGACGGGATGGGAAAACCCACGAAAGGTTCAGATTCTTGCCCTGCTTCGCAGCACGGTAGCCGACGCCGTTGATTTCGGGAGCGTCTTCTTGGCTTCCTTCCGTCACGCCGATGACCATGTTGTTGATGAGCGTCGCGTGAGCCGTGGGAGCGGTGCTCATGATCGTCGCGTGACGCGTGAGGACACTGTGCCCTCGACCGCGATCTTCATGTCGGATGAAGCTCGCGGAAAAAGCTCGCCCTTCGGACCCTTTTTATCGTCACCTTGTTGACTTCCCTCGATCTTGACGGTTACGCCAGCGGAATTTCAATCGGTGCTCTGCTCATTCTCGACATCTTTCACCTCCAGACGCTTTACCGACGAAGACGACCGCTGGCTGCCAAGGCCGGCCTTGCGGGCTTCCCTTGTCGCCCATGATCCCCTTCGACGTGAGATGATGGCGATGCCGAGTCCGCCGAGGACGCGCGGATGTCCACGTGGCTCGCATAAGCGCGAAGACCGCTTCAGATGCGCTGATGCCCGTGATGACCTTCGTCGCGGGCGCACATGGAGAAAACCGTCAGCATGCCCCGCTTCGAGCTCCGTGCAGGTGTAATCCTGATGAAGCCTCTTCCTTCAAGACCTCGGCATCGGCCTTCTTGATCTTGGAGGCGGAATCTCCACCTGAGTGGTAGACGGAGTTCGCGCTGCGGAACGCGGTCAGCATATCTCGCAATAAGGGATCAGCATACCATGGAACCGTATCCTCCCTTTCATACGCTCGTAGTTTGCCAGCTGGCTTTCGTCACGCCGGAATGGCGCCGCTGTAGCTCTGTTTTCGCGGAAGCAGATGCGGCATGTCGAACTTCCTCATGTAGCCATGCGGACGACCGCAGATCTTGTAGCGGTTGTGCTGGCGCACCTGAACTTCGGCTGCTGGGCTCCACTTTTCGATCATCGATTTCTAGCACGTTCGTACCTCCTTCTTCTCGCCTCAGGGCATGCCCATGAGCTTCAAGCGCTCGCGCGCCTCTTCGTCTTCTGCGTCGTCGACGATGACGACGTTCATGCCGCGCAGCTTGTCAATCTTGTCGCACTCGATCCTCGGGAAGATGAGCTGCTCCTCGAGACCGACCGCATATTGTCTGCGTGCAGTCAAAGCGTTGCCACGCTGCGGAAGTCGCGGACGCGCGGCAGGGCGACGTTGATGAACTTGTCGAGGAATCTGCACGCGCTGCCGCGCAGCGTGACCTTCGTGCCGATCGGCATGCCTTCCTCGACTTCAGTGGCGTGCGACTTCTTCCGCGCGTCAGGATGGGCTTCGTCCCGCAATGATCGTCGATCGTTGACCGCAGAGTCAAGAGCCTTTTGGGATTGCCGACGGCTCGCCGACGCCCATGTTGATGATGACCTTCTCGATCTTCGGAAGCTGCATGATGTTCTTGTGAGCCGAACTCTTCGTGAGCTCAGGCACAACTTCGTTCTTGTACTTTTCCTGTAATCCATCCAAACCGTGCACCTCCTTCCTCAGTTATTTCGTCTGGTCGATGACGCCGCACTTCTGCAGGCGCGAACCATCTTGCCGTTGACTCTTCTTGCCCGCGTGCGCCTCTTGCAGGCCGGACATGAGCACGACCTGCAGGCGTTCAGAGGGGCCTTTCTGGCCGATGTGCTGCCCTCAGGGCACTGGCTCGGGAGCCAGGCGGCGCTTCCACCCCACCACGCCCTCGACGGATGAGACTCCGTCTTCTTCGGCAGAGAGTTCGACGATCTTGCTCCCCTTGCTCTTGTCCTGCTCTGCGAGGGACGACGACCGTCGCCTTTCTTTATGCAGTTTCACCTGTGACAAAATATTCTCCTATCAAAGAACTTCAGGAGCCATGAAACGATTCATGAACCCTTCGCGTAGCCCCCGCTACCGGGCCAAAAAAATACGGGTCTTCTCACGCCTTTGTCTCCTTTGAGCGAGCACGGCGGCGTTCTCGTCGAAGCGGATGAAAGAGCCGTCTGACGACGGATGCCCTTTGACGCTTGGACGACGACAGCCTTGACGACAGTCTTTCTTGACTGTGCTGGCTGGCTGTTGCCTGACGGCAGCCAGATAACATCACCGATGTTGGTATACGGCCGAGCCGCCGAGCACGCGGATATTACGATCTCTTTGCGCTCGCATACTGCCAACATTCAGCATGGTCTGCTGTTGAATCAATGTAAGAACCTCCTTTCGAGATAGTGGCGAAACTATTCTCCGATTGTTTCCTTTACGACTTCCAGCGCTGTGTTTGAGAGCGGGCGAATCTCCATCAGAGCCACCGTACGCCGACACGCCCGCTGTTCGTCGTGCCCTCGGAACTTCCACCTGCCTTCTTGATCATCTTCTTATAGAGCTTAGCGTTTCAATGTCGACAACGGCGACGACGACGCCCGTCCATCTTGTCACAGACCTGCCGACTCGTCTTGCGTTCATTTCTCGTCATCGTTAGCCTCCTCTGCATATCAATCAATTCGCCAAGCAAACGTCCCTGATTCTCAAGTCGCGCCGCAACGTCTTGACGCGCGATCGACTCCTGACTTCCTTTGATACGCATCGACCTCCAGCTGGTCAGAAGTGCTGGAAACGGAGGTTAAACAGCTCCTGTTTGAGCGAAGCGACACCAAGCCCCCGCATTCAAGCCTCCGCGCGTCCATTAACTCATTTACTTCACCGCCCTGCTGCTTTCAGTGACCTCGCGCGTGACGAATTTCGTGCGGATCGGCAGCTAGGCCTGCAAGGCGCATGGCTCCATGGCATCCTCGATGCTGTTCATCCGGTTATAATGCTGACCGCTGACGACGACACACCCAGATTTCAGGCGATTCTACGCCGCCTGCGCTGTCTTGAGTGGGTTTTCGCCGTGACCGCTTTGTCGGGGTGCACCTGATCCAGACCTTGCCGCCGCGCTTTGATGGGCGTCATGGCGATACGGGCCGCCTGATTCGCGGTTCGTGATCCATGCCGCTCCAACGCCAGCGCCGGAACTGCCGCTGGATCAAAGGCGAGCCTTGCCCTTCGCGTCCGCGAACCGTTGCGGCATTGACTTCGAATAAGACAGCTTCGCCCTTGCTAGCGGCAGCCTTCTGCGACCGCCTGGAAGACGTCTTGAAGATCCAGACCTTGACGCCGATGCGCGTCCATGCGGGTCGCCGCGCGGTTCGATGTCGGCGCAGCGTGTGCAGCGGGAATGCTCGTAAGCCTCGTTGCGATACCGCGCCGTCAAGCGCCGGAACCTGACCTGATGCCCTGGCGCCGAGGCATCGTGTGGCTGACCGTTTGGCGGCGTGGTAAGGATGGCGCTGCTGCCGTGCGATGTTCTCAGCGACGAGCGCCGTGTCGAGGTTTCTGGGCTGACGAATCCGGATGTTGATGTCGACGTCGTCTTGCCTGAGGCCTTCCTCGATCTGTCACCGATGCCTGAACCACTGCGGGCTGATGACCCGCGCCGGGCTTCGCCGTATGTAATCGTGAGCCCAGGTTTTTCGAGCGCCCGTCCGATCTTCGAGACGCCGCAGCGCCGAGGCGCCCTTTTCAAATACTTGCGGATCTTGATATCTTCATGCAGGTTGTCCGCAAAGTCCTTGTCTGTACCATTTTTGATCCTAATCCTTGACGATGATGTGATGTCGTTCGATTACTTTCTGACCCAGAAACTTTTCCTCCTCATCTTTTCCACGGCGACAGTGAGGGGACGCGTCAAATTTGAACCCGCCCACGTGAACGCGGGTGGATGCGCTTGAGTGTCGGCCCTGATCGACATAAGCCGCCTGATAGAGCTTGTCATTCATGTCGAAGTTGTTCTCGGCATTGAAACGGCGATCACCCCCCAGACGCCCGCAATCGATTTCGGCGTGAACTCGATTGCGGGCGTTTCGGCGATGTTCTGCCACGGATGAGATCCATGACGACACTGCACCTTGCGCGGCGCAATCCGTACATACTTGGCTGTAGCTTTGCTTCCAGTGAAATGCCCTTTCGCTCTTATCTCAGCGAAGTCTTGCGCTCTTCGTCAGATGCCTGAACGTGCAAAGTGTCGGGGAGCGAACCTCCGAGCTTGTGTCCGGACCATATCTTCCCGTCACATATACAGAATCGTGTTTGCATTGTCA